>ERZ500997.8-NODE-8-length-175181-cov-11.463398_pt1 | contig 175181 bp, 170 predicted proteins | sample MGYA00248826_ERZ500997 | MGnify/ENA primary metagenome ERZ500997 (study PRJEB25958, sample SAMN03398524) | human skin metagenome | study: EMG produced TPA metagenomics assembly of the Human Skin Microbiome Metagenome (human skin metagenome) data set.
CTGAATAAATTAGCTGATTTATCTAATAATATTCAAATCAAATTTGCTACTACATCTGATGAATTTATTCAGGCGATGCATATTATTGAGCAAGTATATATCAGAAGAGGGTATGTTAAACAGAGCAAACGTAAGTCATTCTTTTCTCCTTATATTATTTTACCCAATAATCGTCTGATCTCTGATCATAGTGTTAAAAGGTGAAGAGGTTATTGGTGCGCTGTCTTTCATCGAAGACTCCCCAATTGGTATACCAATAGATTTTGCTTTTCCAGATCAAACAGCGCTTCTGCGCCAGCTAAAAGTCAAGTTTGCTGAGGCAGGAACTTTTGCCATAACACCAGAATATCAGCATTACGGAATAGTAATGCTACTTTTTAAGGCTGTTTTTCTCTACAGTTATTTGTATCGAAACATTGAATCTTTATTAATAACAGTCAATCCCAGATCAGTGAGATTTTATAAAAAACTATTTGATTTTGTACAAGTTGGTGATGCAAAAGTAAACCCTCGTCTGAATAATGAAAAGTCATTACTTCTGAAAGTCAATGCTGCTGAGGCTGTAAAATCTATCAATAATAATGATATTTTCAACGCTATCGATAAAAATCTGAAAATTGATTACCGATTATCATGGCGTAATAACACAAATGCCATGCCGGGCTCAGAATCTTTTGACGATATTAATTATCTGCCAGTCTGGCGTGATTCACACATACAGAAATATTTTGAAGAGTGCCGTATGACATTAAATCATCTTCCTCAGAATCAACGGGAGATGATTAGCTGGTTATATCCGACGTTAACGTAAAAGATAAACAGCTCAAAAAGTAAACGAGGATAAACTTTCCATCATCGGGTGTAGTATATTTTCCTGATAGTGACGCGAGATATTTTTGTGTCAGCAAACAGGCGAGATACTTCTCATCGCGATAGTAAAATTAAGGCGATAATTGAGGAGGTAGCCGGAAAATAGCTAAACATCCTCCTGTTAGTACTTTTGGTGTCCTGACTATATTTTATTATTATAAATCATAATATTATTTAAAAAAATCGCTGGTGCCTGGTCATTCACCAACAAGCCGAATGGGTGAGTCTGCGGTGCCAGATTTGACCGAAATTAAAAAGTATGTTCCGTCATTAAATGCCTTTTTCAGCCTTTGTTACTGCTCCCGGCAGAAAGAGCGTTCAGCTTTTGTAAATGGTCCCGGAATGTAGCCGCTTTCATAAAGCCATTAATGCGCGATCCGGGTATTTCTTGTGACTGTTGATCAAAGAAAAGGACAGTGGGCAGCCCTAGGACTTGCAGATGCTTGAGCAAAGCAATATTTTCCGGGCTGTTGCTGGTAACGTCGATCTGCAAGAGCCGGAGATGTCTCAAACTATTTTGCACCAGCTTGTCGCGGAAAGTGTATTTTTCAAACTCTTTACAGGCAACACACCAGTTGGCGAAAAGATCAAGCATTGTGATGCTGTCTTGATGTTGTTGCAGAGCATGATTTAATTCATCAATATTGTTGATGCGAGTGAAGGACAGCGGCGGGGTTTTGCTGGCTGCACTGTCCATGGGGCCAAATGCCCAATCCTGAAGTGGCCGGACAGCCACTAATGCGGTACCAAACAGTAGCACTTGTAGTATTCGCGCCCAGCCACGGGGTGATTTGAGCGTTATGACAAATGCCCAGGTACTAAAAGCTACGGCCAGCAGACTCCACAGACGTATTCCCCAGTTCTCACCGATGACTCGCTCCAGCAAAAAGACTGGCAACGCGAGTATAATAAACCCAAAACCTTCTTTTACAGTTTGCATCCAGGGGCCGTTTGCTGGTAGCAGCTGTTTGCCACACAGGGTGACTAGAATCAGTGGTAATCCCATGCCTATTGCATAAAGATAGAGCGTTCCGGCGCCCGCAAAAATATTACCACTTTGGGCGATATAGAGCAGAATGGCACTTAGTGGCGCGGTAGTACAAGGCGAACATATTAGCCCCGCCAGTGCTCCCATGATCAATACTCCGATCAGCGAGCCGCTCTTTTGGCGGTTACTCCATTTAGAAATTTGGGTTTGAATGCTGGAGGGAAGCTGCAAGGTAAAAAGGCCAAACATAGATAATGCCAGTATGATAAACAGTACTGACAGCATAATCAGTACCCAGGGTTGCTGTAGTGTAGCCTGGAAACGCAGGCCCGCGGCGGCAACAATGACGCCAAGCAGTGTATAGGTGAGCGCCATTCCCTGTACATAGGCAAATGACAGCGAAAAAAGTCTCCCCGATGAGAATTGACGGCCACCCCCCAAAATGATACTAGAAATTAAGGGATACATAGGCAGTACACAGGGGGTAAAAGCCATGCCAATGCCGATTAAAAGTGCCCAGAAAGGTGAAAATGGTGGAGTTTTACTGTATTCATACGTGATTTTCGTAGCAGCAGCCGGGGCTTCATTAGCAGAGGATTGTGCTGGAGTTTTAAGAGCGGCTACCGCCATCAGTGGCACCAGGCGTTTTTCTGGTGGAAAACAGAAACCTGTGGCAGCACATCCCTGGTATACTACGAGCAGGGAACTATTTTGACTGGCCTGAGTTAGCGTTAAAGGCAGGGTCAGATCATCTGGATAGATTTCGGTTTTACCGTAAAATTCATCTTCGTGAGATTTACCTTCTGGCAGTTTGAATGGCGCCAGGCTGGCATTTTCTGGCCGGATTTCAATTTTCTGACGGTAGAGATAGCTCCCAAGTCTTACTTTCCAATGGAGCGTCAGCTTGTTTTGCTGCTGACTGAAATCGAATATAAATGCTTGCTCAACGTTAATAACTTCAGGTTGCAGGATAGAGCTTTCTAATGGTGAAGACTGACCTTTACTGATGCTGAAAAAAACCAGCAATATTAGTATAATAATGCGGTAAGGCATGTCAGATAACTACTCTCTTGATGTTGATCGGGGAATGCCGGTGATTTTTGTTTGCAAAAAACACTAATCTTCGGGTGGTGCTATAAATACCGGGTGGGTTTCATATTATTTCCGAATATTGCCAGTCACTTTCCTGTTTACGTCACAAACTGGAACGGTAACAGAATAGCAATAAATAGTCATCTTTTTGAAAACATCATTAAACATGCTGTTGTGCTACTTTTCCATCTAATTATGCGCATTTTATCCTGGTGTCTGAGCAGGAAATGGGGCCCTTTTGATGGCAACATCCAGACTGTAACGTGCCCGATTACTACAATATCACTCGTTAGGGTGGCAGGGAACCAGGGATACAATCAGTCACAGGCAGCAGAGCAGCGATTGCTGCTATATCAGACAATACCCGCTATGTGTTGAGTACCGATCTGTTCGCCTCCTCTGCCATACGCGCCAGGAAGTGAGCAGCGTCGTGCATCTGATTATGTAAGATGTGCCGGCTCGCTCTTGCCGGCGATACGGCTTAGAGGTCTGGATTATTATTTGACTTATCAGGAACAATCAACATATCTGTGCAGCCAGGAAAAAATAAGGGCATACCTTACGTATACCCTTTTTTTACGGATGTAGGTTTATAGGATGACGTTAGTTTTCATCAGTATAAAGTTTGGCTTTATAAACAGGATGCATCAAATTCCGTACTGAGAAAATGTCATCCAGCTCAGTTTCGGAAAGCAGCCCCCGCTCCAGTACGACTTCCCTTACACTCTTCCCGGTTTCGGCACAAATTTTACCAACAATGTCGCCATTATGATGACCGATATACGGATTAAGATAGGTGACGATACCAATCGAATTGAATACATAAGATTCACATACAGATTTGTTTGCCGTAATACCATTCACACACTTTTCCAGAAGGTTATAGCAGGCGTTAGTGAGAATCTGGATTGATTCAAATAACGCCTGACCAATAACCGGCTCCATTACGTTTAGCTGAAGCTGACCGGCCTCGGAGGCCATGGTGACAGTGGTATCGTTACCAATAACTTTATAGCACACCTGGTTCACCACTTCTGGTACCACCGGATTGACTTTAGCTGGCATGATAGACGAGCCAGCCTGGAGTTCTGGCAGGTTGATTTCATTCAGCCCGGCACGCGGGCCCGAGGAGAGCAGACGCAGATCATTACAAATTTTTGACAGTTTTACTGCCAGGCGTTTCAAAGCACTGTGTACCATGACATAAGCGCCACAATCGGATGTCGCTTCAATCAGATCTTCAGCGGGTACGCAGGGCAAATTACTCACTTCGGCAAGTTTTTGTACTGCCAGTTGCTGGTAGCCTTGAGGGGTATTAAGACGTGTGCCTATTGCTGTTGCACCCAGATTGACTTCGAGTAGCAGCTCGGCAGTACGACGAATGTTTTTAATCTCTTCATTTAATAAAACACTAAAGGCATTAAACTCCTGGCCCAAGGTCATTGGCACCGCATCCTGTAATTGCGTACGCCCCATTTTAAGAATGGTTTCAAATTCCAGTGCCTTACGCTGGAAACCTGCTCCTAACTCATTGATAGCATCCAGTAGTTTCAGAATAGAAGTATATACTGCAATGCGGAAACCGGTCGGATAGGCATCGTTAGTGGACTGGCACCGGTTTACGTGGTCGTTAGGGTTAAGGAATTGATATTCCCCTCGCTGATGGCCCATCAGCTCCAGCCCAATATTTGCCAGTACTTCATTCGTGTTCATATTGACCGAAGTTCCGGCACCGCCCTGAAAAACATCAACAGGGAATTGATCCATGCATTTCCCGTTGTTGAGAAGCTCATCGCAGGCCTGAATGATTGCATTCGCAACGTTACGCGGGATGGTTTGCAGCTCTTTATTTGCCAGAGCGGCAGCTTTCTTTACCAGAACCATTCCACGAACAAACTCGGGAATATCGCTAATGGTGTTGTCACTAATGTGAAAATTTTCAATCGCACGCAGAGTGTGAATGCCGTAGTACGCATCTGCAGGCACTTCACGTATCCCCAGCAGGTCTTCTTCAATACGAATATCATTAACCATGGAAACCTTCTAATTTAGTTTTTTTGTGGTCTTACTTTCATGCGCCAGAGAATTATCTTGTCGCGTATCACCGCTGTAGGGATGCTATCTCCTGGCAGCAGACGAAGACAATTTTATTATCTTATTGTAAAAAAATTGGCATATTGATCACTTTTATCCATCTTTAGATGAGTGCTTCAATAAAATAAAATGTGATTTATACCACAAAATAGGTTAAAAGCTCCATTTTGGAGAGCAATAGTTGAAAAAAGGAAATGTGATAACTATCTCTATGTTCAGAATTAGAACTGTAGTAATGGTTATTCGGGCGCCCCGGCGGCTGGTTCTTGACATTTATTAAGGAGACTATAGTGCGCTGGTTACCACTATATAGTGCTATTTATTCTCGCCTGGATCGAAATGACCCTGTTTATTGAGGTTGCCCATGCATTGGGCGTGATAATGACATTGATTCTGGTGATTATTACTTCCTGCGTTGGAATCTCAATGATACGCAATGAAGGAATGAAAAATTTTTTGATAATGCAACAGAAACTGGCAAAGGGTGAAAACCCGGCGGCGGAGATGGTTAAAAGTGTATCGCTTATTATCGCTGGCTTTTTATTACTGCTGCCCGGATTTTTTACTGATTTTCTTGGCCTGCTACTGCTATTGCCAGTCATACAAAAGCATCTGACAGTGAAACTCATGCCCTGGCTGCGAGTCTGGCCCAGCTCCGGGGCCGGGTCAGACGGAGGTTACACTATAGATGGGGAGTTTGAGCGTAAAGAACGTGAGCAACTCAGGCAGGATGATCATGATAAACACCATTAACTATATTTGATGATTTTTTGGGGTTATTACAATTTTTATATATTAAAATCAAAATGTTAAATTGGATAAGGCTCCAGAGAGTATCAGTACGTTATTTTTGAGGAAAAAAAATATTTTCTAACCCTTGAAAAGGTATTGTCTTGGCCCTATCTCTCTATGCACGAGGCTTCATGCCTTTAACCCCTAAAAACTACCGATTGGACTTCTATTAAAGGAGAGCTATCAGATGAATATTCGTCCATTACACGATCGTGTAATTGTCAAACGCAAAGAAGTTGAATCCAAATCCGCTGGCGGCATTGTTCTGACTGGTTCAGCAGCAGGTAAATCAACACGTGGTGAAATTCTTGCTGTGGGTAAAGGCCGTATTCTCGAGAGTGGTGAGGTGAAACCGCTAGACGTAAAAGTGGGCGACACCGTGATTTTCAACGATAGCTATGGCGTTAAAACTGAGAAGATCGATCATGAAGAAGTGCTGATCATGTCTGAAAGCGATATTCTGGCAATTGTTGAAGCGTAATTTCACTTAATTCATTGAAAAATTGATTCTAAGGGATATACCAAAATGGCAGCTAAAGACATAAAGTTCGGTAATGATGCTCGTGTAAAATTATTACGTGGCGTTAATATACTGGCAGATGCAGTGAAAGTAACTTTGGGACCTAAAGGTCGTAATGTAGTACTGGATAAATCCTTCGGTGCACCTAGTATTACTAAAGATGGTGTTTCTGTGGCTCGTGAAATCGAACTGGATGATAAGTTTGAAAACATGGGTGCACAAATGGTGAAAGAGGTTGCCTCGAAAGCTAACGATGTAGCGGGAGATGGCACAACAACTGCTACTATACTGGCTCAGGCTATCGTTAATGAAGGCCTGAAAGCTGTTGCAGCTGGCATGAATCCAATGGATTTAAAACGTGGTATTGATAAGGCCGTCGACGAAGCTGTTAAAGAGCTGAAAAATCTTTCTGTAACCTGCAACGATTCTAAAGCTATTGCTCAGGTAGGTACTATCTCTGCCAATGCTGATGAGAATGTTGGCGCTCTGATCGCTCGTGCGATGAACGAAGTGGGTAAAGATGGTGTGATCACTGTCGAAGAAGGCACTGGCCTGGAAGATGAGCTGGATGTCGTTGAAGGAATGCAGTTTGACAGAGGTTATCTCTCTCCATATTTCATCAACAAACCAGAAGTTGGCGCTGTAGAACTGGACAACCCATATATTCTGCTGGTAGACAAAAAAGTTTCCAATATTCGTGAACTACTGCCGGTACTTGAAGCGGTTGCTAAATCAAGCAAACCACTGCTGCTTGTAGCTGAAGACGTTGAAGGTGAAGCCTTGGCTACTTTAGTAGTAAACACAATGCGTGGCATCGTTAAAGTTGCAGCAGTAAAAGCACCAGGTTTTGGTGATCGTCGCAAAGCTATGCTACAGGACATCGCTACACTGACTAACGGTACTGTTATCTCCGAAGAAATTGGTCTGGAGCTGGAAAAAGCTACCCTCGAAGAGCTGGGACAGGCGAAACGCGTTGTTATCAATAAAGACAACACTACTATCATCGATGGCAAAGGTGATAATCGTGCTATTGAAGGCCGTATCGCCCAGATTAATCAGCAGATCGAAGAAGCAACCTCTGACTACGACAAAGAAAAACTCCAGGAGCGCGTTGCGAAACTTTCCGGGGGTGTTGCTGTACTGAAAGTAGGAGCAGCAACTGAAGTTGCGATGAAAGAGAAGAAAGCCCGCGTTGAAGATGCTCTGCACGCGACACGTGCTGCAGTAGCAGAGGGTGTAGTCGCTGGTGGTGGTGTGGCGCTGCTACGCGTTGCCGAGAAAATTTCCCATCTGACGGGTGTTAACGAAGATCAGAACGTCGGTATTAAAGTAGCACTACGTGCTATGGAATCACCGTTGCGTCAGATTGTTGCCAATGCCGGAGAAGAACCATCTGTTGTGGCCAACAAGGTAAAAAGTGGTGAAGGTAACTACGGTTATAACGCACAGACTGAAGAGTATGGCGATATGATCGATTTTGGTATCCTTGATCCAACTAAGGTTACCCGTTCCGCGTTGCAGTACGCTGCTTCCGTTGCCGGCCTGATGATCACCACCGAGTGTATGGTCACTGACCTGCCGAAAGATGATAAGGCTGATTTAGGTGCCGCTGGTGGTATGGGCGGCATGGGTGGCATGGGCGGAATGATGTAGTGTGGTGAGATCCCCGCACAGTCTGACCTGACGAACTACGCCTCAGTGGGTACTGTCCCCAACAGGAAGTACTCACTTTTACCTTCCCTTGAGTTGCAAAACAAGCTAACTGCCCGGTATTTCTGGATCTAATTTTCCGCAGAATATCAGTCTCCTTCAATATATAATATACACGACAGAATCGATGATTTACTTAATTTCCGGGTAAATTAATAATGACCTCTCCAGGTGAGTATCAAATATATTTGAAAATGTGCTGCATATGATGAAGTAATGTATTCGTCAGCTGGCATGTTTTTTAATATCGCAGGTCGTGTTTTATGCAGGACAATGCTCAGACAGATGAACAGATTATCGAAATACGGAGCCGTTTTTTTAACCGTTATTATGATCCATCTGGCATTATATGGCACGGATCCAAATATAGTGGCTCATGAATTAGGCTGGTTATGAGATGATTGCCTGGTCCGACCTTTACTATTAATTACTGGTTGTTCATTAAAATCTCGTAAGCCAGTTGCAACATCTAGTCACTTCGTCACCTGGAGGATATTTTAATATGGCAGGGGGAATCACTTCTGACCATAAAATTTTAGTACAGCAGGAGAAGTATAATGGATTTAAAGATGTTACTGGGAATTTCTTTGGCAATGCTGGTGCTGGCAAATTGTAGCGGGCCAAATAAAAATAAACTGACTCCTAGAGGAGCAGGGGTCACTTTTGTTGATGAAAAACCGTCAAATGCATGCCAGTTATTGGGAACACTGACAGGTTCCCAAAGCAATTTTTTTAGTGGTGTTGGTGGCGAAAACAACAATTTACGGGGTGCAGCTAACGATCTGCGCAATCGCGCTGCTGAAATGGGCGGTAATGTTATTTTTGGTGCCAGCAGCCCTACACAGCATATCTTGGCGAACTTTTTACCATTGGATAGTGAAATGCGTGGCTAGGTTTACAAGTGTCCCTGACTTTATGCCATTGATATCGTAATTCAAAAAATTTGCGAGCTGAAAGGTCATGATGAATATGAGTTTAGTATTCATAGCCTTTCAACCGGCAAATAACATCACGTTCTATCAGGCTGCCATCATTAGCAAAGAGAAGATTAATGTTTGTTACATCCGGCCTGACCGAATCATTAAGCGTTTCCAGATGTTGTCACCTGTAAAACGGATGCTGCTGTCATGTCTGATGCAGCTGCAAGTCAAGCAGTGTTTTGCTTGGCTGTCCGCCGATCTCCCGAGCTAGTTTTGGCACCAGATAACCAGAAACCAGCGTCAGTAGCTCACGCATAATTGTCCGTGCATGGTCATCATCAACATGGAAGTGAGCGGCTCCTTGCACTCTATCTAGAACGTGCAGGTAGTAGGGGAGGATGCCAGAGTCAAATAGCGCATTGCTTAGTGCCGCCAGCGTCTGAGCGTTATCATTTATCCCTCGTAATAATACGCTCTGATTTAACAGTGTAACACCTGCCTGGTGTAAATCGACCAGACGTTCACGCACCTCAGCATCAATCTCCTGAGCATGATTGATATGAGTGACTACAATCACTTTAAGTGGGGTTTGGTGCAGGCGCCTGCAAAGCGACTCAGTGATGCGTGCTGGAATAACAACAGGCAGACGGCTGTGAATACGCAGCCGCTTAATATGAATGATTTTTTCCAGCTCACTAATCAACCAGTCGAGTTCGTCGTCTCGGGCCATAAGCGGATCGCCACCGGAAAGTATAATTTCATCCAGTGCCGGTTGTGAACGGATATAGTCCAGAGCAACCCGCCAGTTCCGCTTGTGGCCCTGGTGATCCTGATAAGGGAAGTGGCGACGAAAACAGTAGCGACAATTGACCGCACATCCGTTTTTAGTCAGTAACAACGCACGATTACGGTACTTATGGAGCAGGCCAGGCACTATCGCACTGCTCTGTTCATTAAGCGGGTCATCACTGTAACCAGGCGTACGGATGAATTCCTTCTGCGATGTCAGCACTTGCAACAGCAAAGGATCATCAGGATTACCCTTCTGCATTCTGGCGATGAATGTACGCGGCACACGAAGTGTGAACAGGCGGCGTGCATCGCGCCCTGCCGCCAGTTCAGGATGATCACTTAGTTCGAGTAACTGTAGTAATTCATCAGGATCAGTAACAACGTTGGCGAGTTGGGCCAGCCATGCTTCTCGTAAACAACAAGATGGGGTTACAATATGCATCATTTTTTTGGCTGAGTATTAGTAATTAAACAGAGGGCCAGTATGGCAGCATATTCTAGCAACGATTTTCGTAATGGTCTTAAAATTATGTTTGAAGGTGAGCCCTATTCCATCGAATCCAGTGAGTTTGTTAAGCCGGGTAAAGGCCAGGCATTCGCGCGGGTAAAGATGCGACGTTTGCTGACCGGTTCCCGTGTTGAGAAAACGTTCAAGTCCACTGACACTGCTGAGGGCGCGGATGTTATGGACCTTACGCTTAATTATTCTTATACCGATGGTGACTTCTATTATTTCATGCACCCGGAAACGTTTGAACAGTACCAGGTTGAGGCAAAGATACTTACCGATATTATCAAGTGGCTGCAAGATAATGCTGAATGCATTGTTACTTTGTGGAATGGCCGCGCTATTGCCGTGATGCCACCGAATTTTATTGAAGCAGAAATTACCGATACTGACCCGGGCCTGAAAGGCGATACGGCTGGAACAGGTGGAAAACCCGCTACCCTGACAACTGGCGCGGTAGTCAAAGTACCGTTATTTGTTCAAATTGGCGAAACGATTCGTGTCGATACCCGATCCGGCGAGTACGTTTCACGGGTGAAGTAATATGTCCGTGCAGGATTCCTGTGATTAGAATTTAGATTACCTCTGACTCATGAGGGCAACTAATTTTACCTGCGTAAATTTGTCTATCACAGTAAGTGAGGGTAGACTTCCTGCCCTTGCTAAATTGAGGAAGTAATAGTCATGGTTGAAATGGCGAACTGGCGGCCTGGCGCTTCAATTGAAAATTTGTTAAAACGTGCCGCTATTATGAAAGAAATACGGCGCTTTTTCTCCGATCGTGGAGTGCTGGAAGTAGAGACACCTGCCATGAGTCAGGCTACGGTTACCGATCCAAACCTGGTACCGTTCAAAACCCATTATACAGGACCCGGAGCAACTGCGGGATTAGATCTCTGGCTAATGACCAGTCCGGAGTTTCATATGAAGCGTTTGCTTGCGGCGGGCAGTGGGCCAATTTTCCAGTTGTGCCGCAGTTTTCGTAACGAAGAGTCAGGCCGATATCATAACCCTGAGTTCACTATGCTTGAGTGGTATCGTCCAAGCTACGATATGTATCGGTTAATAAACGAGGTGGATGATCTATTACAGCTGGTGCTGGAATGTGAACCAGCCGTTAAACTCTCCTATCAGCAGGCGTTTATTCGCCATCTTAAAATTGATCCCTTATCAGCGGATAAAACCGAGCTGCTTGCCGCTATGGAGCGGCTGGGAGCGGGCAACCTCGCGGCTGGCGAAGAGCATGAAGGCTTACTGCAATTGCTTTTTATGCTGGGCGTGGAACCAGAAATCGGCAAAGAGAGGCCAGTGGTTATCTACCATTATCCGGCATCACAGGCATTACTGGCGGAGATCAGCACTGAGGATCGCCGCGTCGCCGGGCGTTTTGAGGTTTATTATAAAGGGATTGAGCTGGCCAATGGTTTTCGCGAGCTGACCGATGCAGGCGAACAACGCCAGCGCTTTATCCAGGACAACCGCAAACGTGTGTCTAACGGGTTGCCAGAGCATCCTGTGGATGAATATCTTATGGCGGCGCTAGAGCACGGATTACCAGACTGTTCGGGTGTCGCGCTGGGAGTGGATCGCTTAATCATGCTGGCACTCAACGCCAGCCAGATTGGTGAGGTCATGGCGTTTACTACAGAGCATAGCTGATGGAGTTGGCTGTGCATCTTCCTGTAGTGGTTGCCAGAAATTGCTGCCCTGGATACGGCTTAACTGGCTGCTGTCAGAAATTATCAGCATAAACAATGATAAAATCTATACCGCGCCAGTATCAAAGACTTTTTTGCGGCCTGTTGACTTCAGCTGTGCTGAAGTATTGATTGTGTCGACCCGTACCTGGAAAGGTGGGAACGGCATTTCAAGTCCATGCAGGCGGTATCCTTCGAGTATCAGAGAGTGTAACTGATGGCGCATCGGCATACGATGTGACATTTCTGCGGCGTGGATACGGAGTTCGAATAACTGAATTCCCTGATGCAGGTCAACCAGATAAGCTTCAGGGGCGGGCAAATTTAGCACATAACTGCAATGTGCAGCGGCAGTCAGCAGTATATTTGTAATCTCTTCAGTATTGGCTTCAGCGGGTGCAGGAATAGTCAGCACTGTACGCGTTATCGTATCCGACAGCGACCAGTTAACCAGCTGTTCAGTAATGAATGCTTTGTTAGGTACGACAATCTCTTTGCGATCCCAGTCAACAATGGTTGTCGCCCGGGTATTGATGCGTGTAACTGTGCCGGTCAGGTCACGAATGGTTACTGTGTCTCCAATGCGGATAGGCTTTTCGAACAAAATGATCAGCCCGGAAACGAAGTTGGCAAAAATCTCCTGTAGACCAATACCCAGCCCCACACCGAGTGCTGCTACCAGCAACTGTAACTTCGTCCAGTCAATACCGATGACTGAGAAGCCCGCCAGACCGCCAATCAAAATAAGCAGATATTTTGTTAATGTCGTGATGGCGTATCCCGTTCCGGGCGTTAAACTCAGATGCTGAAGCACTGCCAGTTCAAGCAGGGCTGGCATATTACGCACCAGCTGAGCGGTAATAGTGAAAACCAGAATAGCAATTAACACCGAACCCAGAGTAATAGGTCGTGTACTTTCCACTCCCTGCACAGTAGTGCTGGTGTTCCATAAATCTATTTTTACCAGAAAACTGAAAGCAGAATGAATTTCTGACCAAAGCACTATCATCGATACCAGCGCAATTAATGTCAGCAGTGAGCGTACCAGACGCAGCGACTGTGCGCTGATAGCGTCCAGATTGATGACGGGTTCTTCTATTTCAATTTCAGTGGGCAGTGTCGCCGCTTCCTCATCACGAGCTCGCTGGGCCAGAATCTCTGAACGGCGCTGACGAGCACGATCAAAAGCAATACGGCGTCGCTGAATGAGCATCCAGCGACGAATAATGTGATAGACGACCAGTAGAATAAACCAGATCGCCACTGACGTCTCCAGCCTTGTTAGCAGTGCCTGAGCGGTTTCCAGATAACCGAGGCAGGCGGCAAAAGCGGCGACCAGTGGCATGGCAATTAACAGGTTCCACAACACAGTGTTGAACAGGTTTTTGCCGTTGCCCTCTTTATCGAGATAGAGCGGAATACCAGCCCGCTTCAAAGTAATTGTCACAATGCTCAACGCTCCGCAGATAAAGATGAAACAGAGGCGACCGAGACTGACATAAAATTTATGATCCAAAAAAGTATCAAGGGCTATCAGCAGCATAGTTTGAGGCACAATAACGCCAATAGCTAACGAGTAATACCTCATTGCTCGCGCCACCTGTTTTGGTGGCCAGCGGAAATGCACGACAAATAACCCCTGTGGCCGGGCAAAGGCAGCACTAATCATAAACCCCCAGAGCAGGGGTAGTGTGGCGGTAACACCCGCACCAATTGCTACTGCGCCTGGATACTGCCAGGCATGTTGTAGCCCGTAACCTAAAGCGGCCCATAAGATGGGAATAGGTAGTGCGACGAGAACTGACCAGATCACGGTTCTGATGGTTAGCCAGAAATGGTCCTGAGTTACTTTGCCCACCTTGCTTGCGGCACGTGCCAGGAATTCATCGAAGTGACGTCGGGTGCTAAAACTAAAACCGACCAGCACTACTGCCGCAATGATTGGTAACAGCGTATCAAGACTAGTGGTTATCATTAAAATAGCTTTTCCCAGCCGACTAAAAGTATCAAGTGATAGCAGCTGTGAAAGATCCCGTAGTACATTCAATGGATATTTAAAGTCAATTGCAGGGACGTTTGCTGTCCAGAAAAGATAACGATGAGTAGCTTCCTTAACCTCTCCTAACATGTCAACCAGCTGGGCATGGGCTACCTGTAATCTGGAGATTTCCAGAATAAGATTATCGCAGCCAGAAGCGAGTTCATTAAGCCGTTCGCTTTGAATATTAAGCAGATTATTAAAAATACGCGACTGTTTGGCAGTAAAAGGCTGGTGATTATCTGATTTTATAGCCCGCAGTTTACGCAAATCTTCCATCATATCTTCATAATGCAGGCGATCAACGCTTAAAATTTTTATTTCATTATTGGATAGTTGTGGGGTTGGCGCTTCAGGGAGCCGGGCAATTCGTGCGCGTAATGTGTCACCCAGCATACCCGTCACACCCAGCTGTGGCCCCAGCTCACGTATGGCAGACAGCTCCCGACGTACGCGCTGCATTTGATTAGCGACCTCTTCCTGTCGCGAGACAGCATACTGCAGGTCGCGTGACTGCGAGTGCAGTTCACCAAAGAGTTTACGGTTAGTCCGGAATTGTTCACGGATAATTTTTGGCAGATTGGGGCTCTGTTCTTCCAGTTCTTCGGCACTTTCCAGCACCTGCACTTTTTCTTTCTGACGCAGGTTATTTAACTTGTCGTGTAACGTCTGTAAATAACTATCCAGCTGCTGCGCTTTTGTCTGATGTAATTCAGCACGTAAACGAGCCAGTTCCTGACGGTTACTGGCAGAGCGCTGATTTTGTTCCAGCTCATCAGTCCACGCTTTTTCTGCAAGGATCTCTGCTTGATAAGCCTTACGTTGAGCATCGACTAACGGAGAATTAGCTCTTTTTAATCCTTGCAGACGGCGCTTTTCATTATCTATTCTCTGGCGGGCGATGGCGAGCTGTTGCGGAAGCAGGCCAGCTGAATCTCTTATATTGCGAATCTTCTCCCGCTCCTGCTGTGCCTGATGCATCTCCTCGCGTTTTTCATTATTTACTTTGAGTATTTCTTGTTCAAGCTCATTTGAGCTCATCGAATTGGTGATTTTTTTTGTTTGATGAGCGGCGTTGGCAATTTGCTGGCGCAGGTTTTTTATCTGCTGCGGATAACTTGCAATAATTTCCTGGAATTCTGCGCTACGATCCATCGATGCCTGCTGGTCATCAAGAGAACGCAGAGCTGTCTGCAAAGCTTTTATAATTTCAGGCTGGTTTGGTGACTCTCTGAGTGTTTTAGCTTCATTGAGTTCTATTTCAAGTTGAGCGGCATCCAGCGAGACGGCAATGGCTGGTTGCAAAGAAAACCAGGCCAGGAAAACGGATGCTAGCAGGCGCAGCATGGTGCTTAGTCTTGTAATTCAGCGGACTGGACAACACCGGCATTTAACGCTAATGCCAGTGGCTGGCCCTGACGGGTAGTCGCGCCTGTTGTTAAATTCTCCACCAGTTTCACTTTTCCCGGTGCAAATAGTGTGATGACTGTAGAGCCCAGTTTAAAACGCCCCATTTCCTGCCCTTTCAATAACACAACGGCACCCTGCTGATCAGCTTCTGGCCAGGTCCAGCGTTTGATAACACCATCGCGGGGGGGAGTGACTGTTCCTGCCCAGGCTGTTTCAATACTGCCAACAATGGTGGCGCCTATAAGAATCTGTGCCATAGGGCCAAATTCTGTATCAAACAGGCAAACAACGCGCTCATTACGAGCGAACAAGTTAGTAATCTTGGCCGCTGTCCGGGGATTAACGGAATGAAGTTCGCCCGGAACATAGATCATCTCGCGCAGGATGCCGTTACAAGGCATATGTACGCGGTGGTAATCACGGGGAGCAAGATAAGTGGTTATATATTCGCCGCCACAAAAGGTTGTGCACATGTGCGGACTACCGGCAACCAGAGCAGTCAATGAATAGTGATGGCCTTTAGCCTGAAAAAGTTTATCATTCTCGATCTTACCTGTCTGACTGATAGTTCCGTCAGCCGGTAATACCAGCAGATTAGGATCGGCATCAACCGGGCGGGCATCGTCTCGCAGAGCGCGAACAAAAAATTCATTAAATGTTCGATAAAATGCTGTGTCTGGTTTTTTTGCCTCCGACATATCCACTTTGTAATACCAGACAAACAGATCAATCACCGCCTTAGTCAGTCTGCCTGCCCGTTTCCGCGCTCCCCAGCCAGCCAGTTCTGTTAGGGTTTTTTTGGGTAACATAGCATTCAGAACAAGTTTAATACCATCTAGCACAGTTGCCTCCCTTGATAGGATACCGCGAGGAAAAAAGTGCTAAATTGTAGCAGTATCCTAACAATAAGGCGACTGTTGCTGATTTCGGCTGATGAGCAATAATTAAATTTATTTATCAGAATCAGCGCTGTTTTTTCTCATTATGGCTAGTGTCATGCTTTTCAAAATACGATGATAGTTCTCAAAACGGGACGGCGCTATTTTGCCTTCTGCCACAGCGGCGTAAACTGCACACCCCGGAACGTTATCGTGCAGACAATCACGAAATTTACAGCAACCCAAAAACTCGCGAAATTCGATAAATCCTTCAGCGATCTGCCGGGGTTCCAGATGCCATAACCCAAACTCGCGTACGCCGGGAGAGTCGATAACATCTCCGCCATGAGGAAAATGATAAAGCCGGGTCGCAGTAGTAGTATGTTGCCCAAGGTCTGAAGTATCAGAAAGTTCATTAGTCAGGATGGCGTTTTCACTCTGGTCCAGACCAAGGAGCACATTAAGCAGGCTGGATTTACCTGTACCCGACTGGCCGACAAAGACAGTAATGCGCCCTGTTAGTGCCTGCTCCAGTTCAGTGAGTCCTGTCCTCTTAAGATTAAGACTTGAGACCAGTAACGTCCGGTAATTGATGTGACGATAACAATCCATTTGCTCGTTAAGCATTATCAGTGTCTCATCATCCAGCATATCGCACTTGTTTAGCAGCAACAGGGGTTCAATTTTCAGCGTTTCGCAGGCAACCAGATAGCGATCAATGACGTTAAGAGACAATTTAGGTAATACGGCTGAAACGATAACAATCTGATTAATATTTGCAGCGATGGTTTTCACCCCATCATAAAGATCGGGACGAATAAACTCTGAATCTCGTGGATAAACCGCTTCAACGATGCCATTAGTTTTTGCACCGCTACCTGCACCGGGCCGCCAGACCACCCGATCTCCCGTTACCAGAGAACTAATAGTGCGGCGTATATTACAGCGGTACTGATCACCTTGGTTTGCTTCGACATCAGCATGCATTCCAAAACGGCTAACGACGATCCCGTCACGGGGCTCACCAAACAGATTATCATCCAGTTTAATCCTGCGGTCAGCTGTTTCGAGCCGGCGCTTCTGATTAGCGCTGACGCGACGTAGCTGGCTTTTTGATAGTCTTTTTTTACCCACCTTTCCTCACCTTAAAATGACTAATGATTTCATTCTGGCAAACCAGCAAGGAATAATATATATAATGGCAGGTTCTGCGAATGCCTTATCGTCTGACTGGCTGAGAGGTGGCAGAACAGATAGTCAGGATAATATAACATTTTTGCTAACACCGGGAAGCGGTATGAAAATTAATGACAATAATCTTATCTGGATCGATCTCGAGATGACAGGGCTTAACCCCGAACGAGATCGAATTATCGAAATAGCCACCCTGGTTACTGATGCTAATCTGAACATTCTGGCAGAAGGGCCAGTGATGGCAGTACATCAGTCTGACGATCAGATGGCACTGATGGATAACTGGAACGTGTCTGTTCATACCAGTAGCGGACTTGTAGAGCGGGTCAGGGTAAGCCAGATTACTGAGCGTGAAGCAGAATTAGCGACAATTGCTTTTTTACAACAGTGGGTACCTGCCAAAAAATCCCCCATATGTGGTAACAGTATTGGTCAGGATCGCCGTTTTCTCTTCAAATATATGCCCGAGCTGGAAGCTTGGTTCGATTACCGCTATCTGGATGTTAGTACAATTAAAGAGCTGGCACGCCGCTGGAAACCCTCTATACTTTCAGGCTTTAAGAAGCAGTGTACACATCGTGCTATGGAAGATATCAAAGAGTCAGTGGCTGAACTGGCACACTATCGCGAACATTTTTTCCGTTTGGCAGACTGATATAGCAGCGTGCTCTTAAACTTTGCTGATAAATTGGGCAGTTGCGTGTTTGGTATAAAATTTTGGCTGTTTACACTTGCGGCTACTATCAATTCTCGTATAATGCGCTCCCCATAGTGTTATAAATTTTCTTAGCATCGTTACGCTAAATAAGCGGGAATAGCTCAGTTGGTAGAGCACGACCTTGCCAAGGTCGGGGTCGCGAGTTCGAGTCTCGTTTCCCGCTCCAGTCTCTCACATGCATACCTATGCTGGCCTCAGTAATTCATTAGAATCAAAGAGTTCAGGTATTCTTTTCATTCTGGCGCTATTTAGTCGAATCCGCTGGTATCTGCATCTCATGCTCTTTAGCCCACAGATGCAGGGATGAATGGTTTCGTATTATTATTGGTTCTGCCCAATGTGTTTTACTTTGATTCAGGGGGGCATGGAACCGTCGTATCTCACACTTCCTAGCCTGCATTTAGCAGTTTTTGCCACCTGAATACCATAACCGACCAGGCCAGCAAAACCAGGCAAATAAATATGCTGAGAATATTTGTTCCGTTCCATCCCAGCTAGGATAGTAAGAGTGCTGGAGTAAACGCTCCAAGGGTGGCCATGATCGCAATCCCTAAATCGTTTAACCCCTAGAGTTCTACTGACACTGATGCATCATCTGTGCTCTGCGTAAGCAGGGCACTGCCCCCAACGTAAGTGAAGTTCCACCCTAAGCCTAATGTGATTAATGCGGCAGAGAGCGAATAGTAATCACTGGCAGTAATATTAATTAAACTGCTTAGAAAAATAAGAATAATACCACCCATCACCACTGTTTTTAGCCCTACTCTTTGAATGATTATCCCTGTGAAAAACGATGGACCAAACATGGCCAGTACGTGCCACTGAATGGCAGAACTAATCCCAGAAAAATGTACATGAATGTTTGACATATGCAGGGAGGCCTGGATCATCAAAAGATTCATGATGCCATAGCCAATGGCAGCCACGGTTATTGCAAAAATTATCGTCCTGTTGCTACAAACAAGTTTCAGGCCGCTGCCAGCGCGAGTTTGTTTATCGTTTCTGGTCAGAATAGTAATGGGATTTTTTACCATCAGATTGAGCAGAAAAGAGAGAGCAGCTAAACCAGTAAAAGCAAGATAGCATGCTGAAAATGTTTGCATGCCCTCTGAATCCTTTAGATATTTGGTCAGTAATGGGCCGAGTATAGCAGCGACCACACCACCAGCCACAACCAGAGAAATGGCCTGTGGTTTCAGATTCGCTGAGATGTTGTCCGTTGCCGCGAAACGGTTAAAGTTAGCAAAGGCAATATAAATACCTAACAGCGAATGGGACAAGACCAGCAGAGGGAACTGTCGGTTCTCAACTGCCAGGTAACCAGCAATACCGGATGCTGCCAGCGGTAGCGTTGACAGCAGAAATGACTTCTTACGTCCAATCTTGGCCATCAGTCTGGATGCCGGGAAGGTGCTTAGCATAACAAACAAAAATTGGAATCCGTAAGGTACTGTGGACAGCCACGGCTGTGGCGTCAGTGATGTGCCTACCAGTGCGGCCATCGTTACGGACATTACAGCCGTAGTCAGATTGATCGATTGAGCTAAAAAATAGATATAAGTTTTAACGGGCAAATCCATAGCACTCATATTGATATTCCGTGATAGATAGTGCCGGAATACATGCGTCCGACTTTTTAAGCGAACCACGATGGTGGTTCTGTTTTGTTCAGTTTACCAGATGGTTGTGGAGAATCGCTAAAAATGGTGTATAGATGTTTAATATAAAAAGAGGATCAAATTTTGAAGCTGGGTCTTTCTCAAGGCTCCAGGAACATAATGAGGACTTGAGTAATTTTAGGAGTAATGTAGCCAGGAAAATTAGCACTCATCCGATTTGCAAAATCTTCCCGGCTGGCATATTCCTTCAATGCTGTGAATATTATTTCTGCTTTATTTATATGGGTTACCGATGAATTTGAAATTACCTTTCAGGTTAATTTGTTGTCATTTGTAGTAACGTATTATCCAGTCCTCAGGGGGCTTGTCTCGAACAGTTTGCGTGTTATTCTGAGAACTGTAAGGAGTTTTTTGCAAACAGTTAAAGGAGTGATTGTGGTATGGATTTTGGCGCACACCTTAGAGTATGGCAGTGCATTTTCGGTGATGCGCAATTACCGGAATCGTACCCGCCTGAATGTTGCTCATTTAACGAGCAATCTTGCTGCATAGCTGTGTATAAGCCAGTTCTCTGCTCAAACCTGGCAGCATGTCGGACTGTAGCAGAGTACGGAATAGTGGCCGATTACCCGCACGATTGGGAAGTGTATTGCTAAAAAGGGCCATTTCGGCCCGGGGACTATCGTTATCAGTATAATTATCATTTTGTTTTCCGGCTTTCGCGATTGACGAAAGCGTCAGGTTATTATTTTCTAATTACTGGCATAATTGCTCAGATAATAGGGTCCCGATCAATTTGACACTGAGGTACAACCTGGGTTGAATGCTGTTTAAATTGGCCCATTCGGTTGGTGAATGCAAACTCCCTCCAATAATACCCATTCCATCCAGTATGGCGGGTTTTTGATTCTTGTGGTCATAAAAAAAACCAGTATCCGTTCCCCCATGGACAACTGTCCGATCAAGCGTTAAACCGTTTTCCCGATATATCTTTTCTGCCAAATCAGCCATGCAGTCTGTATTTGAATTGCGCGGCAATGGGAACATAAGCGGAGTTAATTTTGAATTGACGGTGATGCCTGGTTTTTTTATTTGCGAAATGATTTTCGATGCATCGTTGGCAACCCTTATAAATTCATCTGTATCGTATACCCGGACGTCTGCCATTGCTTTTGCATCTTCAGGGATTACGTTCAATCGGGTACCAGAATTCATGATTGTCCAGTTGACGCCGGTTCCCTTCGCATCATTCCCGAGATTCTGGAGATGCTGAATCTGATTAACCAGTTCTAATGCCGCATTCAGGCCCTTTTTCGGGTGCATACCCGCGTGGGCGCTGCGCCCTTTAATGGTGAGCTCGAGCTTTGCACTCCCTCTGGTGCCAACAGTAACTGACGTTCCCGCGGGGGGTTCATAATTAAGTATGTAATCCTGCTTTCTTGCTATTTCAGTCAATATTTGATGTGAGCCAGGGGAGCCGTTTTCTTCGTCGGGATTGAAAGCAAGCGTTAGCTTTGCGTAATTATTTATTGCCAGATCTTTTACTATTTTGGCTGTGTAGAGGGCCAGTAAGACTCCAGCTTTAGTGTCTGCAACGCCTGGTCCGTATGCATAGTTGTCTTTAGTTTTGAATGGTTTTTTTTCGGCCTCTCCAGATGGATATACCGTATCATAATGAGCAAGCAGCATTATATTTTTTGTTCCGGTACCTTTCAGCGCTCCAAATATAATATTTGCTGGTGAATTATCGGCTTTGATTGTAGTGACGCTCATCCCGATTGATTTCAGTTTTTGTTCAATGAGTTGTTGCATTTTTTTTAAATCCGGCAAGTCATTTGAGCCGGAGTCTGTGTTAACGAATGTTTCTAAGTCACTGATAAATGAGGCTGTCTCATTTTTTGTTATGGTTTGTAGGTGATCGGCAGCACGGGCAACCGACGACAAGATGAATAAAAGAAGGATATAAGTAATTTTCATGGGGAGCGGCTCCGTCCTTGAGTTAATATTGTTTTGTTTAATAATCCTTATAATTTGAGCTACCATTACAACGTAAATTTGTTTTGTCAAGTTTTTTGTTATTCAGAAGGCTGCAATAGGTTATGTACCTGTTCATTTATTATTAGTAATGCAGCGTGCCGGAACATCGGCGGACAGGTTATGCAGGTCCCATGAAGCAGATTAAATTTCTCTACATTTTTTTGTAAAAGCCCGTACCTGCCGTGCAGGCCATCATCATTATCTGGCAGGACGGGCCTTATATCCGGCATCTTCATTTCCTGTGCAGCCGGATCAAAAGTGCAAGTTTGCTGTGTTTAGCTAAAAATCAGAAAGCGCTTGTCATCCTCAATAAACGCCTTGTCACCAAATGGAGCCTGATTGGAGCCAAAAGGCATTTGCGCGCGCAGTTTCCAGGATATGGGCACATTCCATTCTTTCCGCACTGCTTCGTCAGTGATGGGGTTGTAGTGCTGCAGACTGGCACCAATATTACTGTAGGACAGCGCAGTCCACACGGCAAACTGAGCGATGCCAGATGAATGCTCAGACCACGCCGGGAAGTGGTCCGAGTAGAGTGTGAATTGCTCCTGTAATCCCTTTATCACATCCTGGTCTTCAAAGAACAGCACCGTGCCAGCTCCAGCGGCAAAGCCGTTGAGCTTCTGCTCGGTTTGTGCGTAGCTGTCTGCGGGAATGGATTCACGTAGCTCATCCTTGACCAGATCCCAGAACTTCACACTCTGGGAATCAAACAGAATCACTGCGCGCGAGCTCTGCGAATTGAACGCAGACGGGGCCAGTCGCAATGCTTCCTTGATAAGTGTAGTGACTTCAGCTTGAGGTAAGGGCAGGTCCCTACCCAGAGAATATTGGGTGCGGCGCTTCCTGATAGCCTCGATATAGCTATTGCTCATTTTGATTCCTCTCAAAACGTTTGGGCAATGTGTCAAAACCGCTGAACTAGCAGTTTGACGGAATTAAAATCGTACAGATGCAGGGCAGGGTGCGTCCAGACGACGCTTATCCATGTCACTGGGCATCGCAATCAACTGTACCTCTTAATTGGAATAAGCCAAAAAGAATAGTTTACCTTCCATTTTACGGGAGGGCACTTCCAGACTTACCCCATAATTCCATTTGGCAGGGGGTATGCCAGCTTAAGGATGAATATGATTGGTTATCCCCACGTAGTCTATGAGTTTACTTTGATGGCACGAATACTGCGTATCCTGGACGTGGTATGCCGGGCATGATGTTTTTCTTCAATGCGCCAGATATCCTGTGGTATCGACCAGCAGCAACTCAGTATCTTCGTTCGCGGTGACACAGATGGAAGCTTCACCGTGTATAGCTGCGCCATCTCCGGCATGCAAAATCAAGCCATTAACTTGAGCTTTCCCTGAGACAGGCACTATGTACCCGTAACGATCTGTATCGGAAAAAAGATATTCTGCTGCCTCACCTGCCCTGAAGGTTGCACCGGGTACCCGCGCATTGGTACGTAGCGGCAGTGCATCCTGATCATCAGCAAAGCTACTTGCTAGAGGAACAAACTGGCCTGAGCGCTCGCCTTTAGGGAACGATCTGGTACCCCAGGACGGTGGAAGGCCGCTGCGGTCCGGAAAGATCCATATCTGGAAGATACGAGTAATGCCGGGCTCTCTGTTGTATTCTGAGTGCCTGATGCCCGTCCCGGCGCTCATCACCTGAACGTCTCCAGCTTCAGTACGTCCTGTGTTTCCCAGACTGTCCTGATGGGTGATTGCCCCTTCGCGAACGTAAGTGATGATCTCCATATCCGAATGCGGATGCGGTGGAAACCCTGTGCCGGGCTGAATAGTATCATCATTCCATACTCGCAGTGCACCCCAGTTCATTCGTTCTGGATCGTGATATTGAGCGAAGGAAAAATGGTGTCTGGTATCAAGCCAGCCATAGTGTGCGCCACCAAGACTGTTAAATGGACGGTGCTCGATCATAAAAGATCTCCAATTGCTTCTTACGACGATATAAAACAATTTACACCTCACGCTTTGCCATAAAAAGGGATAAATAGAGTAGTATTTATCACGATTTCAACAAGATAGGCGAGCACTGATATACCATACTTTTCTGTGTTTCAGATTAACGGCTGTCTGAAATGGTTTGCGGTAATCTGTACCGCTTATGTGACTGGTTATAAATAGTTCAATTAATAATAGAATAAATTCCACCCGATTATTGATTTTGAAAGTGACTAAATCCACAATAAGAACCGCTTTTACGCATACGAACGTGCGGCAGCCACTTACAAGGAGTTCATTTCATGCAAATGAAAAAGCAGGGTTGTTTATATACCTGGCTGATGGTAAAAATTTTTGCTTTCATAACGCTGTCTGCGTTAGCAGAACAACAATATATTGTATTTAAATCCCCCAGGCTGTGCGAAGATACCAGCCATCCCGTCGTCTCTGGTTTTACTGGTGAGACATTCGGCACCTTTCTTGTGTTCAGCGTACTGAAATACACTATCAGTCAAACCACCAGCTTATGGCAATACGCTGGGAGTATGATGAAAGCTGGTTGTGGGCCTGAAATGACGGATAACAGGGAAAAACTGCCTCAACTCCCTGTCAGCAAAAGTCTTTGCTGGACTGGTGTCGGGGGCAGAAAATGAAGCGTATTGCTGTTATTGGTTGTGGTCTGGGTGGTGCGGCAGTAACTGCAATGCTCCAGAAAACAGGGTTTGAGGTGACTGTTTATGAACAGGCGCCTGCATTCTCAAGGCTGGGCGCTGGTATCCATCTTAGTCCTAATGTGATTAAAGCGTTGGCATGGACAGGGCTGGCCACAGAGTTGAGTAGTATGGCCTGCAAGCCAGCTGCATTTGTCAGCCGGGATGCATTTACCGGAGAGATAATTGCACACTTGCCACTGGGGCATTCCGCCGTCGAACAGTTTGGGGCGCCTTACCTGAATGTTCATCGTGGAGACTTTCATGCACTGATGGTCGATATCCTTTTGCCTGGAACCCTGCAATTTGGCAAACGACTCTGCTCCCTTTCTGAAGTATGAGCATGGGGTGATGCTGCACTTCGAAGATGGTAGCCAGGCATTTGCAGACCTTGTCATCGGAGCTGATGGGTTATCTTCTGTTGTGCGCGGGGCAGTATGCAGAAATACGCCTCCGCATTTCTCCGGGCATGCTGTATTTCGTGCGCTGGTGGATGCACAACAATTACATGAAAGAGGCATATTTCCTGACGACCTCACCAAATGGTGGAGCGATGATAGTTTTGTCATCGCCTATTACCTGAATGCGCAGCGTGATCAATACTACTTTGTTGCAGGATTCAGGCAGGAGACGTGGCCGGATGATATACAGTCGCTTCCAGCGGACCGGGAGGAGATGATCGGTCGTTTCATTGATTTCCATTTTGTTCCGCGTAGTGTACTGGCTGCGGCACGGGATGTACGAAAGTGGCCGTTGTATGAGCGGCCAGCGGAAGTAGCATGGAGTAAGCGGCGTGTGGTCCTGCTAGGTGATGCCTGTCACCCAATGTGTCCTCATATGGCTCAGGGAGCTGCCATGGCAATTGAAGATGGTGCAGTGCTTGTGAGGTGTCTGCTGGCTGCGGGGCTTGACAACTTTCCGCTTGCCTATAAGTGGTATCAGCAGTGCCGGTACGAGCGGGTGGAAAGAGTTCAGCGAATTTCCCATGAGAATAGCTGGATGCGAACCAAACCTGATCCAGCCTGGCTATTTTCTCTGGATGTCTGGAACGCCCCGTTGTTTGAGAAAATACAACCCTTGAAACAGGATCAAAGCACTCTCGCTACCAGTATCTCCAATAATAGTCAGGGCTGAACTGGCACCAAACAGCGGGGCTCAGCTTTTTGGTACTTTTATCAGTTCTGCTGTTAGTCTCTAGCCCTTATCCTGATTCGTTTATGGCAGAGGAAACGGATGCTGCACGCTGGATGATCAGGTGCGGTTATGCCATTGCGATGTATTTTTGCTAACCAGAGCCATCTTACATTATTTCAGAAAGCCAACCGGCTTCACGTCAGGAGATTGACAATGGAGAAAACCATCTCTGATAAGCGGCTGTATGAGCAGACTCAGGCTGGCCGAAAAGGCTTCATGGCTGGTGTGATAGAGATGCTCCCGCTCTGCGTATCGGTGCTCCCTTGGGGAATACTTGCCGGATCTATGGCTGTTCAATCCGGCCTCAGTTTTTGGCAGAGTGTTGGCATGTCTGCCATTGTATATGCTGGAGCAGCGCAACTGGTTACTCTGGGGCTGCTGGTGTCGGGAGCGAATATCCTGACTATCATTATTTCAGTCTTTTTTATTACTTCGCAGCATCTGATCTATGGTCTAAGCCTTCGGCGCTGAGTATCAGTACTGCATATCACTCGCCGGTTGCCGATTGGATTCCTGCTGACTGATGAATTATTCGCAGTCAGCAGCAGGAAGGGCTGGCAACATAACCTGTCGGCGGGTTATCTTTTTGGGGCGGGTATTATCTTCTATGTTAGCTGGGTTGCATTCAGCCTGATGGGAATTGTGATGGCATCGTCAGTGCCCAATCTGGCTCGTTATCATCTCGATTTCTCAATTATCGCCACTTTTATCACGATCATTGTGCCGATGGTTAAACATCTTAGCACTTTGGTGGGGGCCGCTTCTTCACTCTTCCTGTCTATGCTACTGACTTATCTTAATGTGGAAGGAGCAATAGTGATTGCGGGCTGTTCCGGCATGGTAATTGCAGTTTTTATATCCCGTATCACGAAGGAGCCAAAGTGAGCTGGATGTTATTGTTAACTCTGGCCGTGATTGTTTTTATTAATCGCTATATTTTCCTTGATCCTAATGTTCCCGTGAGAATGCCGGGGATATTTCGGGATGCTTTGCGCTATTCTGCTCCCTGTCTGCTGACAGCAATTTGCGGACCGATCATTTTGCTGGATAACCATGAGTTAAGAGCATTTCCGGAGAACCCCTATTTGTGGGGTGCAATCTGTGCTATTGGTTTATCTTTCTTTATCCGCCGGATGGTGGTGGCGGTCATTGCAAGTTTAACGGTATTTTATCTGCTGGTTTATTTATTACAGATGAAAGGATAGCAAAGACAAAAAAGAGCGAATGAGAGAGCGTGTAATCCTTTAAAACAGCCTGATCTAGGTGGAGGAGGATACCCGGATTATCGTAACCGATGCATTTGTTGCCGCTCCCTTTGGGATTGTCACGACGGACCCTGCCGGATGTCTGCAAACGCAAACTGCTGGTGGTACTAAAGGCCATCCAATGTGAAGTATTATCTGCCATGGAGTGGTGTTACTGCGGCCGGCAAAAATCCACGTATTAAGAAATGATGTCTTTAGCCAGAGCCAGACAAATTTTGCCGCAACAATCCTCCGGTGATGCCCTTGAGTTACTTGCTGTTAACAAATTTTTTCGGGAATATTTAGCTATGTAAACAGAGTTATCCACAGGCTGTTATTATTTTCCGGCTAATTCTAAATATGATTATTCTTATTTTAATTTTTTTAGTTATTGATTTTTAAAAAAATATATAATAAGAAATTAAAATAATTAGTTCTGGCTTTTTTTTGAGGCATTGATTGGCAACGTTTTTTATTTTATCCACAGAATGTGGATAACTACAGTAATTTGATGTAAGTCGCCTCAGGCGTCTCGCGGCAACCCCTTTTCGACCGCACGTACCAGTCGTTGTTGCTGACGGCTTAATACCTCAATGCTTTCTTGGCTTCGCCGTATTAGTTGTTGTTCAATAGCCCAATTAATATGTTCATCGAGCAACGGGTTTTCTCCTGACCGTGATTGAAGCGCCTGCAAATTTGTTTCTGACCAGGGGGCATTTCCTAATGCCACCGCGATATTGCGCAGCCAGCGCAGATGGCCGATACGCCGGATAGCTGACCCCTCAGTTACCTGCAAAAAAGTCTCTTTGTCCCAGCGAAAAAGTTCTGTCAGCAGAGGAGCGTGAAGCCGGGAGCGTGGTGCAAAATCAGCTTCATCACTGAGTTTGGCAAAGCGGTTCCATGGGCAAATCAGCTGGCAGTCATCGCAACCATAGATACGATTACCAATCAGCGGACGCAATTCAACGGGAATAACACCTTCTAATTCAATTGTTAAATAGGAAATACAACGGCGGGCATCTACAATATAGGGCTCTCTAATAGCACCTGTCGGGCAAATCTGCATGCAGGCGACACACCGGCCGCAGCCTTCTGGCACAGGCTTGCCAGGCGGCAAGGGGATATTGACCAGCAGTTCTCCCAAGAAAAACCAGGATCCTGCTTCACGATTCAAAATCAGGCTGTGTTTGCCCGTCCAGCCCAGTCCGGCTTTGGCGGCCAGGGGCCTTTCCAGCAACGGAGCGGTATCGACCAGAGGACGAAAATTGGCAGTTTCGCAATGCTGCTGAATCTTTTTTCCTAATTTTTTAAGCCTGCTGCGCAATACTTTATGATAATCCCGTCCAAGAGCGTATCGGCTGATATAACCGAATTGTGGTCTTTTCAGCACACGGGCAATGGCCGCATTGGCAGGCATGTAGTTCATACGTACGCTGATTACGCGTAACGTGCCGGGCAGCAGTTCCTGAGGGTGTGCACGCATCATACCATGACGAGCCATCCATGCCATTTCGCCATGATATTGCTTATCCAGCCACTTTTGCAGATGCGGTTCTTGCGTACTCAGATCGGTATCAGTTATACCTACCTGCTGGAAGCCCAATTCACGTCCCCACTGTTTGATCTGTTGGGCAAGTTCGGTGAGATCAAGAGGATGAGACATGAGTGACCTGATTAACGTTGAAAACCGAAATATTCTACCACACTTGCTATGGCCTGCCGAGAGTATGGGTTCTCTTGAACGCGAGGGAGCCGATGCACTGGGCCTGACATTATATGAACTTATGCTGCGTGCCGGGGATGCTGTTTTTAACCAGGTGCGGCAGATATGGCCACAGAAAGCCCACTGGCTGATTTTGTGCGGGCATGGTAATAACGGTGGCGATGGCTACGTTGTAGCCCGTCTGGCGCAGGCCGCTGGATTGCAGGTGACGCTGCTGGCCTGTGAAGGCAGTAAACCTCTACCATCAGCGGCAGCAGAAGCCAAAAAGAGCTGGTTAGCCGCTGGCGGCGTGATTCATGCCCCAGATGCTCCCTGGCCTGAATCGGTGGATATCATCATTGATGCGTTGCTCGGAACCGGGCTTAACCGGCCTGCAAAGCAACCTTACTCAACACTTATTAACCAGGCTAACCTGCATAGAGCCCCTATTTTTGCGGTAGATATTCCATCCGGGCTGGTGGCGGCGACTGGCATTACGCCGGGTCCGACGATCACCGCGGCCCATACTCTCACCTTTATTGCACTCAAACCAGGATTACTTACAGGTCGTGCGCGTGATCATACCGGGAAGCTTCACTATAATGCGCTGGGGCTTGATAGCTGGCTGGCACAAAAAAAAGCGCCTATGTCACGGTTAGATGAATGTTTACTCAGGCACTGGTTACCGCCGCGCCGGCCCACCAGCCACAAAGGCGATCACGGGCGGCTGGTGATGATTGGTGGAGATAAAGGCACAGCGGGGGCGATTCGTCTGGCATCTGAGGCGGCTCTGCGAACGGGTGCTGGTCTGGTAAGGGTTCTCACGCATTCAGATAATAGTGGTCCGATACTGGCTGCACGACCCGAACTGATGGTCGATGAACTCAATGATAAAACAATCGAAGCCGCACTGGAGTGGGCCGATGTGGTGGTTATTGGGCCCGGGCTCGGTCAGGGTCAATTGGGTAAAGCTGCAATTAAAAAGGTTGAAACTCTGCAAAAACCGATGCTATGGGATGCTGATGCTTTAAACTTGCTGGCAATCAGGCCCAATAAAGGTCAAAATCGTATCATTACCCCCCACCCTGGTGAAGCCGCCAGACTGCTGAATGTTAAAACCAGTGAAATTGAGCGTGATCGCCTGCATTCAGCCCGATGTCTGGTAAAACGTTATGGAGGTGTGGTCGTGCTTAAAGGAGCCGGCACCATCATCGCTAACAGTGAAGGAGAATTGGCGATAGCAGATGTAGGTAACGCAGGTATGGCCAGTGGCGGAATGGGAGATGTGCTTTCCGGAATTATTGGCGCACTGGTAGCACAAAAGTTACCGTTATATGATGCCGCCTGTACTGGCTGCGTGGTACATGGTGCTGCGGCTGATAATATAGCGGCACGAAGGGGAACACGGGGGATACTGGCCTCCGATCTCTTTTCTCAGATCTGGTTGTACGTTAATCCTGATATGACAACAATAAAATGAAAAGTTTTGCGATTTCTCTGCCAGATGAATCAGCCACTCTTGCTCTGGGTGCTGCTGTTGCCAGTGTCTGTTGTGGTCGTGTCGTTATCCATTTGCTTGGGGACTTGGGGGCAGGTAAAACCACATTCAGCCGGGGATTGCTACTGGCACTTGGTCATCGGGGGAGTGTCAAAAGCCCCACTTATACCCTTGTAGAACCTTACGTCTTAGCCGGTCGCATGTTGTATCACTTTGATCTCTATCGGCTGAGCGATCCTGAAGAGCTGGAGTTCATCGGTGTTCGTGACTACGACAGAGATAATGCACTCTGGCTGGTGGAGTGGCCACAGTGTGCTACTGGCGTTTTGCCGCCACCTGATCTCTCTCTTCACCTGCACTATCATGGTACAGGGCGCGAGGCACAGTTACGCGCATTCAGTGCGACAGGAGAAATTATGCTCGGGAAGATAGGTGAGGAAAAAGGTTCTCACTGATGCGATATACGATAGCGAAGCTGATCATACTTTTTTTCCTGTTTTCCTTCCAGAGTGTGGCTGCCACACTTTCTGATATCCATGTTTTCAACGATAACGCCGAGGCCAGAGTGACGTTACGTTTTGACGGCAAGCCAGCGTCCAGTTTTTTTTTATTGCACAACCCCTGGCGAGTAGTAACTGATATTCGGCAGACCGGGATAATTCAGGGGCTGCCACTTAATTTTAATGGTGAAAACCTGATAAAGCGTATTCGTACCAGTAAACCCAAAGAGAGCGGTAGTATTCGTCTGGTATTTGATCTGACCGGCCCTGGACGCGTTAGCGCGATCACCCGTAAGTTAGAGAAAAGTTACCAAATGATAGTCACTATTCATAAATCAGAGTCTGCTCCCTCATCGCCGGTTGTGAGTCGACACAATGCTTATCAAAACCAGCACACCAATCTATCGAAGCACAATCTTCCCATCGCTACCGGTGGCGACCCTGAATCGTCAAAGGTGAGGCATCATGTGCAGTCAGCCATTGGCAAAGTCATAGTGGCAATTGATGCAGGGCATGGAGGAGTGGATCCAGGCGCTATTGGCTTTGGTGGATTGAAAGAGAAAAATGTGACCATCTCAATTGCCCGTAAGCTGAAGGCATTGATGGATAAAGACCCCATGTTCAGAGCTGTTTTGACCCGCGATGGCGATTATTTTGTTTCTGTTATGGGCCGTTCCGAAGTGGCACGTAAACAGCATGCTAATCTTTTGGTATCTATTCATGCGGATGCTGCACCCAACCAACGTGCATCCGGTGCGTCGGTTTGGGTACTGTCTAACCGCCGGGCAAATAGCGAAATGGCAACCTGGCTCGAGCAGCACGAAAAACAGTCAGAGTTATTAGGTGGCGCTGGTGATCTGCTGGCTCACAGTCAGGCTGATCCTTATCTGAGCCAGGCACTGTTAGACCTGCAATTTGGGCATTCACAACGTGTGGGTTACGATGTAGCGGTCAATGTACTAACACAATTAAAAGTTATTGGAACACTGCATAAGAATAAGCCTGAGCATGCCAGCCTGGGTGTATTGCGTTCACCTGATATCCCTTCTCTTTTAATTGAAACAGGTTTTATCAGTAACAGAGCGGGAGAACGACAGCTGGCAACCAAAGCGTATCAACAGAAAGTTGCACTGGCTATTTATCATGGCCTGCGTTATTACTTCCGTGACCATCCATTACAATCGCAGCCAAAGCAGAAAAATCGCATAAAACAAATTGTGGCAAAGAATAATGCAGGGCATTTTGGTGGTGGAGCCAGCCCCAGTCTGTTCTCGGGTGACGCGCGTTTCCACATTGTCAGACGGGGTGAAACACTATCAGAAATCGCCAAACGATATGCTATCAGCGCCCCATTACTGACTCAGTATAATCAGCTCAAGAACCAGAATATAAAAGTGGGGCAACGGCTTAAATTACCTGCCCGTAATGGTGCTCCTTCCCCTGAACGGGGTGGAGAGAAACGGCACAATGTTGTGCGTGGTGATTCTCTCTCAACGATTGCGGCGAAGTATGGTGTCAGTTCCAAAGCTATTATGCAGGCAAATAAGATGAGTTCTTCAAAAGTCATACTCGGGCAGACGTTAAAAATTCCATTTCATTGATATCACCGGGGATAATGTAAGGGACGGGGCTTAAGTCAGATTTCCTGAGAGTCTTTCATGAGGAATTTTTATGTCCATTCAGGTGTTACCGACACAGCTAGCTAACCAGATCGCTGCGGGAGAGGTGGTTGAACGTCCAGCCTCTGTGGTTAAAGAGTTAATTGAAAATAGCCTCGATGCTGGTGCAACACGTATTGATATTGATATTGAAAAAGGCGGAGCCGGGCTTATCCGTATCCGTGACAATGGCTGTGGTATCCCTAAGGATGATCTGGTACTGGCACTTGCAAGGCATGCTACCAGTAAGATTGCCACGCTCGATGATCTTGAGGCGATAATCACACTTGGATTTCGCGGTGAGGCGCTGGCAAGTATTAGCGCAGTTTCCCGGCTCACGCTGACTTCACGCACAGAAACGCAGCAAGAGGCGTGGTCAGCTTACGCTGAGGGGCGGGAGATGGAAGTGACGGTTAAACCAGCCGCTCATCCACCCGGAACAACGCTGGAAATACTGGATCTGTTCTACAATACGCCAGCCCGGCGTAAATTTATGCGCACTGAAAAGACAGAATTTACCCATATAGATGAAGTGGTGAGGCGCATCGCGCTGGCGCGTTTTGATGTGACCATCTTTCTCACCCACAACGGAAAGCTGGTGCGCCAGTATCGTGGTATCAGCGAAGTGGAACAACGTGAACGTCGGCTCGGTGCAATTTGTGGAACTGCTTTTTTGCAGCATGCGTTGGCGGTGACATGGCAGCATGGTGATCTTGGTTTGCAAGGCTGGGTAGCTGATCCCAAAGGGGCCCGTGTATTAAGAGAATTACAGTATTTCTATGTCAATGGGAGGATGATGCGTGATAGATTGATTAATCATGCTATCCGCCAGGCTTATCAGGATAAAATAGGAAGTGATCATCAGCCCGCTTACGTTCTCTATTTCAACATCGCGCCGCATCAGGTCGATGTTAACGTGCATCCGGCTAAACAGGAAGTACGGTTCCAGCAGTCGAGGCTGGTACACGATTTTATCTATCAGGGTGTGGTCAGTGTGGTTCAGGGAAGTGGAGTATCAGCGTTATCTTTACAGGATCTGCCTGATGATGGCTCGGTACCAGAGAATTGCTTGAGTCCGGTAAACCGCGCTGCGGCGGGAAGCAATCAGTTTGCCGTGAAAGCAGATGAGAAAACCCGTCTTAGTTCTCCCTCTGTTTCAGAGGCAGCGGGGCAGCAATCACACGCCAGAATGGCGCACAGGCAACCATATCAGCCGCGAGAAGGGGCGTTATATCAGCGGCTGATGCAGCCAGTACCATCTGAGCGACTGGAAGAGCCGCCGGCTGATAATCTGGCCGCCAGTGTATCTGAACTGCCCGCTCACGGTCACAGTTTTGGCCGTATGTTAACTGTGCTGTCTGGTAGTTATGCATTGCTGCATTATCAGGAAGGGCTGCAATTGATGAGCCTTACAGTTGCAGAGCGCTGGTTCAAGCGGGCACAATTTGATGAAGATAGATTAAAATCTCAACCATTGCTCATCCCATTGAGGATAAAGGTTGCAAAAACAGAGTTGCTGATGATAAGTAAACAATCTGATGTTTTACAGAAAGTTGCAATCGATATTCGAATTGATGGACAGTATGCTATTTTGTTTGCAGTACCTTTTCCATTACGACATCAGAATTTACAAATTTTGCTTCCCGAACTGTTAATATATTTGGCTAACCAGCCGGCAGTTACGCTAACAGAGGTAAAAGTGTGGCTGGCAGAGCGTGCCTTGAGCGAAAAACAAGTGTGGAATCACGCTCAGGCGGTAAGTTTGCTGGCAGACCTGGAGAGATGCTGCCCGCGACTGGTCAAATCGCCGCCCGTCGGGTTAGTACAACAGATTGATATTGAATCGGCTATAAATACTCTGCGGTATGTGTAGACCATCTAAGACAGGCTGTCCGAAAGCTATTTTTCTAATGGGACCAACCGCTTCTGGTAAGACGGCGCTGGCAATCGGGTTACGGCAGTATCTGCCGGTAGAGCTGGTAAGTGTCGATTCTGCGATGATTTACCGGGGAATGGATATTGGCACTGCTAAACCTTCAGCCGAAGAGCTAGCGTTAGCTCCCCACAAATTGTTAGATATTCGTGACCCAGCAGAAATTTATTCCGCGGCCGAGTTCCGGCGTGATGCATTGCGAGAGATGGCGGCGATTACCCGTACTGGGCGAATTCCGTTGCTGGTGGGTGGAACGATGCTCTATTTCAAGGCATTGTTAGAGGGGTTATCACCTTTGCCGCCAGCCAGCCCTGATATTCGTCGGCAACTAACTCAACTGGCAAGTGAAAGGGGGTGGGGATATCTGCATCACCAGTTATGTAAAATCGATAGTGTTGCCGGTGAGCGTATTCATCCGAATGATCCTCAGAGACTCGTACGGGCACTGGAAGTTTTTTTTGTTTCAGGTAAAACGTTAACTGCGCTAACTAAAATGTCGAAAGATACCTTGCCTTATGATGTAACACAGTTTGCAATCATGCCGGTAAACCGGGAAACCCTTCATCGGCGCATTGCACTGCGTTTCCAGCAAATGTTAGCGTCAGGATTCGAGGCAGAGGTCAGGACGCTTTTTGCTCGGGGTGATTTACATCAGGAAATGCCTTCTGTCCGTTGCGTAGGTTATCGCCAGATGTGGTCATATCTTAAGGACGAAATCACCTACGATCAGATGGTTTATCAAGGGATTTGTGCAACGCGACAGCTTGCCAAAAGGCAGATAACGTGGTTACGTGGCTGGCATGACCTTCACTGGCTGGAAAGTGAACAAATACACATTGCTCGCAACCAGGCGTTCAAGGTTCTTAGTGCGAAACACAAATGAATGTGTACAATTGGCTGTACCATGAACAAATTTTTATGCTGCATTTTAGGGCTTGTAAGCTCATAAAGTTATAAACAACAATCAGATAAGGAAAAGATAGAATGGCTAAGGGGCAATCGTTACAAGATCCGTTCCTGAACGCTTTGCGTCGTGAACGTGTTCCGGTTTCTATTTATTTAGTGAATGGTATTAAGTTGCAAGGTCAGATTGAGTCATTTGATCAGTTTGTTATTTTGTTAAAAAACACGGTCAGTCAGATGGTATACAAACACGCTATATCCACTGTTGTTCCATCTCGTCCGATTTCGCACCACAGTAATAACCCCGGTGGTAGTAATCATCATCATAGTAACAATAATCAACAAGCTACGCCTGTAATGCAATCACAGGATAACAATGATATCGAGTAAGTGTGTCAAACCGTCAGGCAGTAGGGTACGTGCTGTAGCTGAGATGTAGCCAATATTTTTTGGAGAAATGTGTCAGCTGGAGCTGTTATTGGAAGAGAATTAAGGAGCGCTTGTCTGTGCGGCTACGGCCGTGGAGAAAAGTATTCGTATTTATGAAGGATTTAGTTTAGTCGCGTTGCTTAAATATTATATATCTTCCAATATGTTACTGCTTGGTAACCGGTTTCTGTGTTGCGCCAGGTTTTGAGTGCTATCGACGTGATGCTAATGTTTTTGATAAAATTTGAGCCATTGTGCAGCATGACCAATAGGTTAAGATCATTAACAGGTTTCGAGAGAGGTTTTTAGTTTGTTCGACCGTTATGGTATCGGTGAGCAGGCCGTATTGGTGCATATCTATTTTCCACAAGACAAAGATAATGAAGATCTCCGGGAATTTGAAACACTGGTTTCTTCGGCTGGCGTTGATGCATTACAAATGGTGACGGGAAGCCGAAAGGCGCCCCACCCGAAATATTTTGTTGGCACTGGTAAAGCGAGTGAGATTGCCCAAGCGGTAAAGGCGACTGGTGCCAACGTTGTATTGTTTGATCACTCTCTGACGCCTGCTCAGGAACGCAATCTGGAACGCCTCTGTGAATGCCGTGTCATTGACCGGACTGGTTTGATTCTGGATATCTTCGCACAACGAGCCCGGGCCCATGAAGGCAAACTCCAGGTTGAGCTGGCTCAGTTGCGCCATTTGTCAACTCGACTAGTGCGAGGGTGGACTCATCTTGAGCGTCAAAAGGGGGGGATTGGACTGCGTGGTCCTGGTGAGACCCAGCTGGAAACCGATCGCCGGTTATTACGCAATCGCATAAGTCAGATCCTCCAGCGCCTGGAGCGGATAGAAACGCAGCGTGAACAGGGGCGGCAGGCGCGCAACAAAGCGGATATACCCACAGTCTCACTGGTTGGTTATACTAATGCAGGAAAGTCAACTCTGTTTAATCAAATGACGAGAGCCGGAGTATATGCCGCCGACCAGCTTTTTGCTACCCTTGACCCCACTTTACGTGCGATTGATGTTGAGGATGTGGGAACAACGGTGATGGTTGATACGGTAGGTTTTATCCGTCATTTACCACACGATCTGGTTGCAGCATTCAAAGCAACTTTGCAGGAAACCCGCCAGGCAACATTATTGCTGCATGTCGTGGATGCAGCGACACCACGTATAGATGAGAATACGAGCGCAGTAGAACGTGTCCTTGAAGAGATCGATGCGAACGGGGTTCCGGTGCTTTATGTGATGAATAAAATTGATATGCTTGAACACTTCGCACCTCGCATTGATCGAGACAATGATAACCGGCCAGTGAGAGTTTGGCTTTCAGCCGAAACCGGTGAAGGGGTAAGTTTGCTGTTACAGGCGCTGAGTGAATGCCTCTCTGGTGAGATTGTACAGTATAATATATGTTTACCGTCCCATGCCGGGCGGTTGCGTAGCCGCTTCTATCAGCTCCATGCCATTGAAAAAGAGTGGAATGAAGAGGATGGGAGTGTTGGTATGAATGTTCGTATGCGGGCTGTAGAGTGGCGTCGATTGTGTAAGCAGGAATCGGCGTTGACAGATTATATTGTTAATTGATTATGCCTGAACGTATTTAAAGAACTCAGATAATACCACCGCATAAAATAAGATAATGGAGCAAAAAATGGCGTGGAATCAGCCCGGTAAAAACGGGGAGGGCCGTGATCCGTGGGGTAGCAACAATCAGGGTGGAAACTCCGGCGGCAACAAGAGTGGTCGCGATCAAGGCCCCCCTGACCTTGATGATATTTTCCGCAAGCTTAGTCAAAAGCTCGGAGGGTTTGGTGGTGGAAACAAAGGCGGTAACAACAGTGCATCTTCGGGGAATAATCGTATATTTCTCATTGTTGCTGCTGTTGTTGTGGTGATTTGGGCCGCTAGTGGATTCTACACTATTAAAGAAGCTGAACGTGGTGTCGTTACCCGTTTTGGGAAATTCAGCCATATTGTGCAGCCGGGCCTGAACTGGAAACCCACTTTTATCGATCGGGTAATCCCGGTAAATGTTGAAGCGGTTCGCGAGCAGGGAGCACAAGGTGTGATGCTCACCGCAGATGAAAATGTAGTAAAGGTTGAGATGAACGTACAATACCGGGTCACCGATCCTGAACGTTATCTTTTCTCAGTCGCTAATGCTGATGACAGTCTGCGCCAGGCAACAGATAGCGCGCTACGTGGTGTGATTGGGCGCTCATCAATGGACCGCATACTCACTGAGGGGCGTACAGTAATTCGTAGTGAAACCCAGCGTGAACTCGAGCAGACGATACGCCCTTACGACATGGGTATCACAGTGCTTGATGTAAACTTTCAGACCGCGAGGCCACCAGAAGCTGTTAAGCCTGCTTTTGATGATGCTATTGCCGCTCGTGAAAACCGCGAACAGTATGTGCGGGAAGCTGAGGCTTACGCTAATCAGGTTAAGCCGCTGGCTAGTGGGCGGGCTCAGCGTATTATGGAGGAAGCGCGCGCCTATAAAACCAGCGTCATACTAAAGGCTCAGGGAGAAGTCGTGCGTTTTAGCAAAGTACTACCGGAGTATCGTGCAGCCCCACAAATTACGCGTGAACGGCTTTATATTGAAACGATGGAGCGCGTACTAGGGAAGACGCGTAAGATACTCATCAACAATAAGAACAATAATTTAATGGTATTACCGCTTGATAAACTAATGAAGGGGCAAAGCTCCAGCGAGCAACAGAAGGATAATGGTGCCCCAATGAGCCAGATGATGCCTTCAGACAATAGTGTCCGAAGCAGTAATTTTCCGGTGATGTCTGAAGATGTCATGGAGCAGCGCCGTGCTAACGCATCTCGTTATGACAGCCAGCGCGAAGGGAGAACTGATTAATGCGCCATATATTTATTGTCATCACAGCTTTTATTTTACTGGTACTGTACTCGTCACTATTCGTGGTACCAGAAGGCCAGCGTGGTATTGTGATGCGTTTTGGTAAAGTTCTGCGTGACAATGAGAACAAACCACTGATTTACTCACCGGGTTTACATATCAAAATTCCCTTTATCGATTCAATCAAATCGCTGGATGCCCGTATTCAGACGATGGATAACCGGGAAGATCGTTTTGTAACCCGTGAAAAGAAAGATCTGATTGTTGACTCATATATTAAGTGGCGTATCAGTGATTTTAGCCGTTATTACCTGGCCACCGGAGGGGGAGACTTCGATCAGGCGGAGAGGTTGTTAAGACGCAAATTCAGTGACCGTCTGCGGTCCGAAATGGGACGTCTGGATGTGAAAGATATTGTTACTGATTCACGTGGCCGGCTGACTACCGACGTGCGTAATGCACTGAATGACGGATCAGCGGGTGCAGATGATGATGTCAGCACGCCAGCGGCTGATGATGCGATTGTTTCTGCTGCCAAACGTGTCGAACGTGAAACGGCCGGTAATGTAACGCCTGTTAATCCTAACAGTATGGCAGCGTTAGGGATTAAGGTTGTCGATGTTCGCATCAAGCAAATCAATTTGCCACGTGAAGTCTCTGAAGCCATATACAACCGCATGCGTGCCGAACGTAAAGCGGTAGCGCTTAGCCAGCGTTCACAAGGAAGAGAAGAAGCTGAAAAGGTTAAGGCGCAGGCTGACTACGAAGTGGTGCGCATAGAAGCGGAAGCCGAACGTCAGGCGCAAACACTGCGCGGTGAAGGGGATGCGCAAGCGGCAAAATTGTTTGCTGATGCATTTAGTCAGGAGCCAGATTTTTATGCATTCATTCGTAGTCTGCGAGCTTACGAACATAGTTTCAGCAGCAGTCAGGACATGATGGTGCTGAGCCCTGATAGTGATTTCTTCCGTTACATGAAACCTCCGTCAGCCACTCGCCGCTGACGTATTTCCAGGATCGGGCTAAATGGATGTTGCCCGATGTTGCTCAGAAGCTACAATTTAGTGTTGCCCATCGTTTATCTGTTCAGGCCCATGATGATGCGGCAGAGCCGAATTTATAAGCTATTTTTAATTATATCAATCTGTCTGCAGAGCTGGAGATTGCCAGTATTATTACAGGCCTGCTACGGGATATTACTATTTTTGCTATATTAAAAAGTACCGAAAAACTGGCTGAACAGAGGCCAAAAGAGCTGAAAGTCAGCGATAGCAATGATAAAATCCATTTTTACTTAATCGGTGCTTTTAAAAAAATGGGCAAGAATGTTGTGGTACTCGGCACCCAGTGGGGTGACGAAGGTAAAGGAAAGATCGTTGATCTTTTAACTGAGCGCGCTAAATACGTTGTGCGTTATCAGGGGGGGCACAACGCAGGTCACACATTAGTTATTAATGGTGAAAAAACGGTACTCCACTTAATACCCTCAGGCATCCTGCGTGAGAATGTTACCAGTATTATTGCTAGTGGTGTGGTGCTTTCACCTGCTGCATTGATGAAAGAGATGCAGGAGCTGGAAGCGAGAGGTATCCCCGTGCGCGAGCGGCTGTTGCTCTCGGAAGCCTGTCCGCTCATTCTCGACTATCATGTGGCAATGGACCTGGCGAGAGAAAAAGCACTTGGAAACAATGCAATAGGAACGACTGGCTGTGGTATCGGCCCGGCTTATGAAGACAAGGTTGCCCGCCGTGGCCTGCGCGTAGGTGATCTTTTCAACAAGCAGACGCTTCCCGGTAAACTGAAAGAGATCGTCGGATACTATAATTTTCAGTTGACTAATTACTACCAATCAGAGGCAGTTGACTACGACAGTGTGCTGAAAGAGTTGCTCGAGGTTGCTGGCACGCTTACCAGTATGGTGACAGATGTTTCTGACTTGCTCTGTAAGGCGCATGAGCGTGGTGACCTGATTATGTTTGAAGGGGCGCAGGGGACACTGCTGGATATTGATCATGGCACCTACCCTTATGTCACTTCTTCAAATACTACAGCAGGTGGTGTGGCGACTGGATCGGGCATTGGTCCTCGCTGTGTAGACTATATTTTAGGAATTGTTAAAGCGTACTCGACCCGGGTAGGAGCTGGTCCTTTTCCCACTGAACTGTTTGATGAGACAGGTGAATTTCTCAGTGCCAAAGGTAATGAATTTGGTGCTACTACCGGACGGCGGCGGCGCACGGGCTGGCTGGACGCTGTAGCTGTACGTCGGGCGGTCCAGATCAACTCGATCTCCGGTTTATGTCTGACAAAACTCGATGTGCTTGATGGCCTGAAAGAAGTAAAAATATGTGTTGCATATCGTATGCCGGATGGTCGCGAAATGACGACAACACCAACGGCAGCTGAAGACTGGCAGGGCATTGAGCCGATCTACGAAACGCTGCCTGGCTGGAGCGAGAGTACATACGGCGCTACATCAGTAGCGGCACTACCACATAACGTTCTGAATTACATCGGGCGTATAGAACAGGTGACAGGTATTGCTATCGATATCATTTCTACAGGGCCAGATCGTAGTGAAACTATAGTCCTGAATGATCCTTTTGATTACTAACTATAAAAGGCTGGCCTGTGGCACGGCCTTTGTTTTTTTGCCTGAATCTTCTTTAGTCATATTTTCAAGCGTCAGGTTGAAAATCATCTCCGCCTGCATACGCAGTATATCTGTTAGCTGTTTTATGACTGCGCGACCAGACGGTAGCGTCCATCATTAGTGAGAGGTACTTATGCAGCTGACAAGTTTTACAGGTTATGGCTTGCATGCGTTAATTTTTCCTGTCACCCTTCTCAAACCGAATACAGCCAGTATTAGCACGTCCACCAAGATTTACGGTATTTCTTACTACTGCATGGCTGAAATCATTAATAAGTTAAGTCATATTAATTATATCAATATGCGGCGTGGTAATAGTGGCGGTATCCGGCGTGACAAACCTGCGCAGGAAATTGTTATAGACCAAGTGGTACGCAACAATAAAGTTTTTACAGCTGGCTGGAAGCCTTGTCCTGTCACACACGATTGCCGGTTGAAAGAGGTACTGCATAGCGCGGCTAACTGCTTCCCTGAGGAATGGGATCACTATACGCTGGCTACCTTTGTTACTAACAATGAGCCCCATCATCAGACACTGCTATTGGCATCATCGCCGCTTGATAGTTGAGTGACAACAGAGGAGTTGATATGCCGAAGGATCCTAATATGCAGCAGGAAGTCGAAAAATATGACAATCCGATTGCCAGCCGCGAATATATTTTGAAGCACCTGGATGCCCGACAAAAACCAGCCAGCCGGGAAGAGCTTGCAAGCGAACTCGATATCGAGGGCGACGAGCAGCAGGAAGCATTGCGTCGCCGTTTACGTGCAATGGAGCGCGATGGTCAGTTAATTTATACCCGCCGGCAGCGTTACGCACTGCCTGAGCGTCTCGATCTGATACGTGGAACGGTAATAGGCCATCGCGATGGATATGGCTTTTTGCGTATTGAGGGCAGTAAAGACGATCTTTATCTTAGCGCTGGCCAGATGAAAATGTGTATGCATGGCGATGTGATCCTTGCGCAGGCCATGGAAGCAGACCGGAAAGGGCGCCGTGAAGCACGTGTAGTCCGTGTGCTGGAGCCTCGTAACAATTATATCGTCGGGCGTTATTTTACTGATGCCGGACTGGGTTTTGTGGTGCCTGATGATAGTCGTCTTAGTCTGGACATTCTTGTCCCGAGCGAGTTTAGTCCCGCTGTGCCTGTTGGCGCGGTGGTGGTGATAGAATTACTACAGCGCTCGACGCGTCGTAATAAAGCAATTGGCCGCATTACTGAAATTCTTGGCGAAGATATGGGCACCGGGCTGGCAGTAGAAATGGCACTGCGTGCACACGACATTCCTCATACCTGGCCAGAAGCAGTAAAACTCGAGGTGGCAAAATTCGCTGATAACGTGCCAGAAACCGCCATACAGGGACGGGCAGATTTACGCAATCTGCCACTGGTAACGATTGATGGCGAGGATGCGAGGGATTTCGATGATGCCGTCTATTGTGAAAAGAAGCGTGGCGGAGGCTGGCGTCTCTGGGTGGCTATTGCTGATGTGAGTTACTATGTGCGCCCTGGCAGCGAACTTGACATTGAAGCCTGCAACCGTGGAACGTCGGTATACTTCCCTTCGCAGGTAATCCCGATGTTACCTGAGGTGCTTTCCAACGGTCTTTGTTCACTCAATCCGGATGTTGATCGCCTTTGCATGGTGTGTGAAATGACGGTTTCTGCTAATGGCAATCTCACAAGCTATAAGCACTATGAGGCCGTTATGCGTTCCCATGCCCGTTTGACTTATACCAAGGTGTGGCAGATTTTGCAGGGTAATGGGCAATTACGGTCGCAGTACCACATGCTAACGGGTCACCTTGAGGTGCTTCATCAAATGTATACAGCGCTGGAGCAGGCCCGTGACCGGCGGGGAGGTATTGCTTTTGAAACTGAAGAAGCTAAATTTATTTTCAATGCGCAACGCCGTATAGAACGTATCGAAAGGACAACGCGCAACGATGCGCACAAACTAATTGAACAGTGCATGATTCTGGCGAATATCGCCGCAGCTCGTTTTGTTGAGAAACAGCAGGAGCCCGCACTATTTCGCAACCATGATATGCCAACTAAGGAGAGTATCACTAGTTTTCGGACGGTTCTTAATGAGCTGGGCTTGAGCCTGACTGGTGGCAACAAACCCCAGCCAATTGATTATGCTAATCTGCTTGACCGAATTGCTCACCGGCCGGACCACGGGATGTTGCAGACTATGCTACTGCGTTCAATGAAACAAGCCATGTATGATCCTGAAAACCGAGGGCACTTTGGCCTTGCATTAGCGAGTTATGCGCACTTCACGTCACCCATCCGCCGCTATCCTGATTTGCTACTGCATCGGTCAATCAAATATCTGTTGGCTAAACAAAGGGGCAAGGTTAAGGGCAACACCACGCCAGACGGTGGCTGTCACTATACCCTTGACGAGATGTCGCAATTGGGTCAGCACAGTTCGATGACTGAGCGGCGTGCCGATGAAGCTACCCGTAATGTTGCAGACTGGCTTAAATGTGACTATATGCAGGAGCAGGTGGGTGAAGTATTCGGAGGCGTTATTGCAAGTGTTACCGGGTTTGGTTTCTTCGTACGGCTGAATGATCTGTTTATTGATGGTCTGGTTCATGTTTCTACACTCGATAACGATTATTACCATTTTGATGCTATAGGGCAGCGGCTTATTGGCGAGTCTGGTGGTCGTACCTATCGTTTGGGAGATAGCGTTGAGGTCCGGGTTGAAGCCGTACATATGGACGAACGCAAAATCGATTTCACGCTCATTTCCAGCTCTCGCAGAGTACGTGGCGCTGGCAAAACTGCCCGAACAAAGGCCAGAGCTGCCGGAAAACAGGCACAACAGCATCGTCAGGGCGAACTTGGTCGTAATGTTCAGCCGGATGAGGAAGTGAGCACAGGCAGGAAACGGGAAAAAAACGCAAAGGATAATGGGAATCGAAAACATAAGGAAAACAAAACACCCAAGCGTAAATCGGTGAAATCGTCCTCAGGTCCAAAGAAACGATAGTCAATACAAGATAATGCTGTGATCTAAAGGAAGAACAATGCCATATATCACGGCCGGCAGATAACAGAACAGCAGCCGTTTTCCCGGTGATTTTCTCAGGATTAATATGAGTGAGTTTATTTTTGGCTTTCATGCTATCGAGTCGCTTCTGGCGTCCGACCCACAACGCTTTGTGCAGGTCTTCATCATTAAGGGGCGTGTTGATCGCCGTTTGCAGTCATTAATAGTGGCATTAAACGAGCAGGGGATTGCCATTCAGCAAACCAGCCGGAGCTGGCTGGATAATAAAGTACAGCATGCTGTTCATCAGGGGGTAGTGGCACAGATCAAACCGGGTCGTCACTATCAGGAAAAAGATATTCCTGATCTGCTCAGTGCCCTGGACAAGCCGCTTTTATTAGTTCTGGATGGCATAACCGATCCGCATAATTTAGGGGCGTGTCTTCGTAGCGCTGATGCCGCTGGTGTTGATGCCGTAATTGTACCTAAAGATCGTAGTGCGCCGCTAAGTGCTGCTGCGGTAAAAACTGCCTGCGGTGCAGCCCAGAGTGTTCCGCTGATCCGCGTCACCAATCTGGCTCGAACCCTGCGCTTGTTGCAGGAGCTGCATATCTGGATCGTAGGTACGGCGAACGAGGCAACCCACTCTCTTTATCACAGCAAAATGAGTGGTGCAGTAGCGCTGGTAATGGGATCGGAGGGAGAGGGCATGCGGCGTCTGACACGTGAGCATTGCGATGAATTAATCACTATTCCGATGGTGGGTACCGTCTCCTCACTTAATGTTTCCGTAGCCACAGGTATTTGTCTGTTTGAAGCGGTACGCCAGCGTACTTTTGAAAACCAGGTATCAAACTCATGATAGATGCGCGGCACGGGGAGCACCATAGAAAATCGCTCTTGCAAACCAAACTCCAGGCCGGGCAGTTTCTTGCACCATAATAATCAGATAATACGCTGCACTTTTGGCAGTAGCCTTTGCAGCGATAACACGTCCGGCGTCATCGGGTGAGCCTGTTACCATCACGCTCTAGGTACCAAGCTCTGGCAGATTAACGCTCTGTGCTCTGGTGATTTCCTGTGCCTCTCTGCCGGGAGGCGGAGGCTGTTGTGGAGTTATGTTAAACAGACTACAACCGCTGATTGTCGTTACAATAAACATCATTATTACTGCCCGTATTGTTCTTTTCCTCCGCTTTCAGTTACGGTCGGTCTCATTCTGGTTTTAAGCGAATGCTGGTTAAAACCAGTATCCCGGCTATTGGCTATTGACGGTTAAATAACTTTTAACTTGAGTTTATCAGAGCTAGTCACTATCATTATGCGTCGATTTTTTCAGCCGTATTCACAAGCTGCTTTCGGTGGCATTAATATTCGCCGGATATAAGCTACACGTTCCTTGCCTCCATGGGCTGCGGCTGACCCTGACGAGAGGCTGAATAATCCGTAAGGAGCAATTACTGATGCGTCATTACGAAATCATATTTATGGTTCATCCTGACCAGAGCGAGCAAGTTGCTGGTATGATTGAACGCTACACTACTTCTATTACCGGCGCTGAAGGTACCATTCATCGCCTGGAAGACTGGGGCCGTCGCCAGCTGGCTTATCCAATCAACAAACTGCACAAAGCGCACTATGTTCTGATGAACGTTGAAGCGCCTCAAGAGATTATTGACGAGCTGGAAACCAACTTTCGCTTCAACGATGCCGTTATCCGCAGCATGGTTATGCGCGTTAAACACGCAATAACTGAAGCATCTCCGATGGTCAAAGCGAAAGATGATCGTCGCGAGCGTCGTGAAGATTTCGCTGCTGAAACTGTCGATGAGACAGATGCTGAGGATTCTGAAGAGTAATATGTCGTGATGGCCAACCGTTTGCAGTTGTCTGGTAAGGTTTACAAGACACCGCTTCGAAAAGTCAGTCCATCGGGGATTCCCCATTGCCAGCTAGTGCTTGAGCACAACTCAACGCAGGTGGAGGCCGGTTTTCATCGGCAGGCATGGTGTCGGGTAGCTGTTGTTATCAGCGGCAAACAGCACCAGGCCATCACGCATAGTATAACGGTCGGCATGCACCTCAATGTGTCCGGTTTTATTAGTACGCATCCTGGGCGTAATGGACTGAATAGACTGGTATTGCATGCTGAACAGATTGAATTGATAGATTCTGGAGACTAGCCAAATGGCACGTTATTTCCGTCGTCGTAAATTCTGCCGTTTCACCGCAGAAGGCACGAAAGAGATTGATTATAAAGATATCGCTACACTTAAAAATTACATTACTGAAAGCGGTAAAATTGTACCAAGCCGTATCACCGGCACTCGGGCAAAATATCAGCGCCAGCTGGCTCTTGCCATCAAGCGCGCACGTTACCTGTCTTTGTTGCCGTACACTGATGGTCATCAGTAACCGGTTGCTGTCTGTTAACGACTTGAAGAGGATAAGGCAATGCAAATTATTTTGCTTGATAAAGTAGCAAACCTGGGCAGCCTGGGTGAACAGGTTGATGTCAAAGCGGGTTATGCCCGTAACTACTTGGTTCCACAGGGAAAAGCGGTGCCAGCCACCAAAAAAAATATTGAATATTTTGAAGCACGCCGTGCCGAGCAGGAAGCTAAACTGTCAGATACACTGGCTGCTGCCACCGCGCGTATGGAGAAAATCAACGCACTGGGTAGTGTCGTGATTACCTCCAAAGCGGGCGATGAGGGCAAACTGTTTGGTTCTGTTGGTGCCAGAGATATTGCTGACGCTGTAACAGCCGCGGGTGTTGATGTATCAAAGGGCGAAGTACGCCTGCCTGCGGGAGTTCTGCGAACTGTCGGTGAGCATGAAGTCAGTTTCCAGATTTACAGCGAGTCTGCCAGACTAATTGTAAATGTGGTTGCAGAGTAAACTTTCTTTGCAGAAACGCTTAAGGACAAGTGTGGTACTGAGGCTTACCAGTTAAACGTGATGCCCGGCAGACTGAAATCCGTAATCCCTAAAAGATTACGGATTTTTTATTTTCCGTAATCAGACTACCCGTATTGCTTAACCCTTCTCTGAATTTCTGGTTCTGATGCTGTACACGCACCTGCTAAAAAGTGCATTTACTTCACAGGAATTGGGCAGGATATGATGCGAGGATTACAGCAGCCCAAAATCGCTATGAGAAACTGTCATGATGCTGTGTTCAGCTACGGGCGTATAGAAATAGTTACAATTAGATATAATTAATTGCTATAAGTAACTAATTGAAACACCGCATATTTCACCTTATTCTGGTCAGGTCAGTCCTACTGCATATCATCCACTTTATGCACTTCGTGCCTGTACTCAGAAGGTATCTGCTATGAATACGAATCCCAGCAGCCCAGTGTCTTTAAACTCAGTCTCAGTATACTCTAGCTCGCGCACAAACCCGCAGCCATCAACATCGAATTCAGCTAATCCCACTATTGCGGAACTGGCGCAACATAACCATCTGGCAAATTCTGTTGCAGATTTCTCCTGTCGAGATCTGACCACGAAAGAGATGACTTTACTAACCGATGCACTGCCTGACTAGGTGAGGAAGCTGAACCTCAATGATAACAGGATGACTACGCTGCCGGCTGTACTACCGCCCGGACTTGAGAAGCTAAATAGTAACAATAATAAACTGACCAAATTGCCACCGGTATTGCCGTCCGAACTGAAGGTGCTGGATGTTAGCAACAACAAGCTGACTGAGTTGCCAAATATACAGCGCTCCGGGCTGAAGGAGCTGTATGTCAGCAATAACAAGCTGACTGCGCTGCCGGCTGAACTACCGTCCGGGCTGGAGAGGTTGGGCGTCTGGCGTAATGCTCTGACCGGGTCTCTACCGGAACTGCCTTCCGGTCTAAAAAACCTGTGCGCCAGCTTCAACAAACTGACTGGGTTGCCACGGGAACTACCGCCCGGACTGGAGACGCTAAACCTCAGCAATAACAGACTGACTGGGCTGCCGGATGCACTGCCTGATAGTCTGAGGGTGGTGGACGTCACCAAAAACAAGCTGACAAAGTTGCCGAATAAACTACCGGATAAACTGGAGATACTGGACGCCGGCAGGAACAAGCTGACAGCCTTGCCAGAGATACTGCCTCCCGGACTGCGCCAGCTGGATGTCAGGGGCAATGCTTTGACCAGGTTACCCCCTCTGCCTAATGGACTGAAGGCGCTGGATGTCAGCGATAACCCAATCATGACGTGGCCCGAAAGGCTGCCTGACAGACTGATGCAGCTGATAATCAGCAGTAATCAGGCACACGAGTTACCAAATTATATTCAGCAGCTGGCACCAGGGGTGACAAGGTCCGATGGATCTATTTTATTAGAAATTGGTGACAATAATAATTATTCGGTATCCCGTGATCAGATTGAAGAAACTGGATGGCAGGGGTAACAGGCTGACCGAGTTGCTGCCGCTACCTGATGGGCTGACGTCAGTAATACCCCCCATTAGGTGGCTCAGTCTGCCTGATGATGTTTCCCCCTGTTATCAATTTTCCAGCTCAAATAAACCGCATCCCAACCCAGAAAATAGTCACAGCTAAATGAAACTTTCTTTGATCGGGGGAATCAGTCTGGGAGCAAGCGCTGTATTTCTGTTTTCTCTAAAAATAGTCATATATGCCAGTTACACAATCGTGAGTGGTATTGCCATATACAATAATCAGGTCTGTTTTTTTATTTTTGATTATTTTAGCTTCTTCTAAAAAATAATAAAAATCACGGTAAGTATCTGTCCCCAGCAATTTTTGATTTGAGTTATCACTTGAATGGATATGTGTTAATTGAATCATTCTCGTTTCTATTATTTTGTAAAATAAAAGGATTATAGGATATACCCCAGTCGTATACATCTGTTAACTCTGATTTTTTTATTTTATTAACTAATTTAATTCCTATCGGAAGGAGTATAATAGTTATCATTACTTCGTAAGACCATGCAGTTATAAATATAACAATAAACTTCTCGAAGCTATATTTTGATGAAAGACTTATAGTATGGGCAGAAAGCAGAAAAGATGCCTGAGTCACCACTGAAGCGATAATATAGCGGACAAAGAAAAATTTACCAAGAAAGAGCTTTTTCAGAACAGATATAATAAAGCCATTTATAAAGTAAGAAAATGGTACCGAAATCCATGTTCCTATCATAATTTTCCAGAATTCACCAAAAAGAGATTTCAAATTTTGCGCAGTCAGATTATTTTGTGGTTGTATTTGTGAAGCTATACAAATAATCATTACAAATAAAGACTGGCATAACACCATAATCCATACGGTTTTAATCCCCTCTCTATAGCCATAGACCTCGGTCTGCGTTGTTGATATTAGAAAATAAAAAGAAAACAAAATTCCGCTGCATGTTATTTTTATTCCATTAAAATCAATGATTTTGTGTGCAAGGGTGCTATAGCTTATCATGATAGTAACAGATAGTGCAATGAACAGAGAATCATACTTGTAACGTCTATTTTCAAACAGGCTGTCAATCATTTCATCACCTTCAGATTTCCACTCTTTGATGACTTTGTTTTTTCCGATTTTGCTATGTCTTTAGAGATCATGCTTCCATCGTTAAATCCAGCCACGGAAAATGTTCTAATAAAGCATTCGATCATTTTTTAGTTTTCACTCTCTATTTGATATTTCTTATTAGCTTGGTAACAACACCAATCATCGTGTCATTTTTTATCAAAATTATTTTTCTGTTATTATTCGGTACTAATAGTGAAAAATAGACTCCCAGTGATCAAATGTAAAGGACATATTTTTAAATATAATATGTCCTCAAAGATCAGCTATCTATTATTGCTCTGATGCCTGCACAATCGCTCAGTGTTAACGATTAAACCGTATTTCTGCCGGTCGCGTATGACCTGCACACGTACACACATTGACTTGCTCGTAACGGCTGGATGCGTGGACACAGACAATTAAGTGCTGGCAGCAGGCATCATGAATGGCTGGCCGGTGTCTGGTGTTGGTATCGTTTTATGCCAGTCGCACCATGCGGAATGGTGCGACTGGCATAAATATCGGCACCCGAGGAAGATAAGTGATCTTCCTCGGGTGCCGCAATTGGTATAGCAGATATGCGTCATCAGATTAATACCTGGCGCTTTGATTGTTATGACTGAAGTGGGGATATCACTTTGCCAGCTTTTTCATAAACCTCTGCCGATTTAGTCGGGGGAGCGGTTTTCTGCAATGCTATATGCTGATCATCTCTGATTAATGCTTTCTCATTATTTGTAACATATTATGCTGAGCCCTAATCTAAGCTGCTATGATGAAATGGAATAGCGCATATTTTCGCGATCACTACACATCCGATGGCAGAGTGCAATATCAAACGAGGTAAATTATGTTAGAGCAGGTTCGCCAGCTTGCACGCGAGGCAGGTGATGCCATAATGCAGATTTATGGCGACCAGTCACAACTAAAGATTACTCATTAAAGAGGATAATTCGCCGGTTACCGCAGCGGATATTGCATCCCACCGTGTAATCGTAGCAGGTCTGCAATCACTTTCTCCGATGATTCCTGTTTTGTCGGAAGAAGCACCCCAGAGCTGGCAGCATCGCCAGCTCTGGCAACATTACTGGCTAGTAGATCCGCTCGATGGAACGAAGGAGTTTATTAAAGGCAGAGATGAATTTACCGTCAATATCGCGCTTATTGAGCGCGGAAAATCGATTTTGGGGGTGGTTTATGCGCCTGCAATGAAGCTGCTTTATTCAGCGGCTGAGGGCAGAGCCTGGAAGGAGGAACGGGGGAATTGTTTGCCTATTCAGGTTCGCAATGGCATTCCGCCACTGGTGGTAGTCAGTCACTCCCATCCTGATGCAGAGCTACAGGAGTATCTCGGGCAGTTGGGAGAGCATCAAACGATTAAGGTTGGTTCATCGCTAAAATTTTGCCTGGTGGCAGAGGGTAAAGCACAACTTTATCCACGCTTTGGACCGACTCATATCTGGGATACCGCAGCGGGTCACGCAATAGCTGTGGCCGCTGGCGCACATGTTCACGACTGGAAGGGGCAGGCCCTGGACTATACACCGAGAGAATCTTTGATTAACCCCGGTTTTCGGGTTTCCCTGTTCTGACCTCCCACGCAGAAGCGGGTTTACAGACTTTGCTTCTGTCTTTCCATTCTTTTCTGGAATCAGACTTTCTATTGACCCACCATTCCAGCTTGCCCGAAAAAATAACCATAACCTGCGTTATGTGTTCCGGGCCGATGAGTGATTATTTTACATCAGATACTGAACCAAAGAACAGTCGTTAGTTTAAAAAAACCTGACCATCAGTGAGAGTTATCTGAAAAATAGGGTACAACACCGTGTCAGTAACCACAGTCTGAATTGAATAAATGTGGTTATCCTGTGCAAAATATTTATTTTAATGTTATGAAAAATAATTATTTTTTTAAAAAAATAGCGAAATGTATCGTAAAATCTGATGTGCGATGGCGAAAAAAGATACAGGTTTTTTCTACCACTTCTGCCTGTACCCCCCTGTATTAATGGTTTCACTTGAATCATAATGGACGGCGCAGAGATAATTTAGTAACCATAGGTGACTATCAAAATATTATGATGTATTCCACTACCCCTGATCTTGTCAGACCACCATGACGGGTAACTGTTACTAGTCATGATGTGTCCGATTGAAAGATCTATGGTGTTGCAACGTGATATTTTGTAACGTATTGATTATCAGTCAGAAAGTAAAAACTCTCTGCGTAGCAGTATGCAAAAATAGCAAAATTGATGGTTTACGCGAACTAACGATATTTGCTGTGTTCAAAGATTTTATTGCTACGTTACACAGCCGCGTCTCTCATGGAGATGCTAGAGCGTTACGGAATCAGGAGTTGACTATGATGAGAATATTCAGAAAATACAATGTATTACAGATTGCTAAGTATGTTAAAATACTGTTTAGCGGGCGTCTTTATATACAAAATATCGGTGCGTTTGAATTCGACCAAGGTAAGATCCTGATACCAAAGGTCAAAGATAAGCAGCACCTGACAGTGATGTCTGAAATCAACCGTCAGGTTTTGCAATTACAAATGGAACACTAATCATACTTTGGGCGCTATTGTATTGTGCCCTGAGCGTCTGGTCCATGGTAGGAATTACTCTCTCTGCTGTGTGCCAGTCGCCTAGCTTCAGTAACCTGCTTTTATTTCCACTCTTTTAATAACCGGTACGACATTTCCGTTATTTACCCTACTTTACCATCAACTGCGAGTGTTGCTACTCTTCACTATTTGAGGGCCGTGTGATGAGTGGTTGTTCCACACGGGTGACCAGCAGTTGATCAATACGGTGATTATCAATATCCACCACTTCAAATTTGTATCCGTGAAGGTTAACAAAGTCTGTGCGCTTAGGTATCTTGCGTAGCATGAACATCATGAAGCCGCCGATAGTTTCATAGTTGCCTGATTTAGGAAACTCGTCGATGTCCAGCACTCGCATCACATCATCGATAGGGGTGCCCCCCTCAATAAGCCAGGAGTTTTCGTCACGTGATACAATTTGTTCTTCCAGCCCCATGCCTACTAAATCTCCCATTACGGTGGTCATCACGTCGTTTAATGTAACGATACCCACTACTAGTGCGTACTCATTCATGATGATTGCAAAGTCTTCTCCGGCAGTTTTAAAGCTCTCTAGTACTTCTGATAGTGTCAGTGTATCGGGAACAATGAGTGCGTTACGAATTTGAGTTCCCTTACTTAACATAAGGCTCTGATTGCTCAGTACTCGCAACAACAGCTCTTTGGAGTCAACATAGCCGACGACATGATCAATATCACCATTGCAAACTAAAAATTTTGAGTGCGGATGAGTGGCAATCTTGGTTTTCAGGCTGGATTCATCTTCATGGAGGTCAAACCAGATGATGTTCTCCCGTGAGGTCATTGCAGAGGGAACAGTTCGTGATTCCAGCTCAAACACATTCTCTATTAGCTCATGTTCTTCTTTACGTAAGACTCCAGCCAGTCTGCCAGCTTCCACTACCGCGTAAATATCAGCGGAGGTGATATCATCTTTGCGGACTGTAGGAATACTAAATATGCGGAAAATCAGGTTTGCCAGCCCATTAAAAAACCAGACCAGCGGAGCAAAAACCTTCAGGCATAAGCGCATCGGGTTGATGATTTTCAGAGCGATAGGTTCAGGCGTAATCATTCCCAGCCGTTTTGGCATCAAATCTGCTAACAGAATAAACAGACTGGTAACTAACACAAATGAGCAGATAAAGCTGAGTTGTTCAGCAAGTGCCTGTGACATGAAATACATTAGCAAGGAGCGGAATAATGGCGAAAAAGCAGAATCACCGACAACACCGCCTAAAATTGCAACTGCATTTAAGCCAATCTGCACTACGGTGAAGAATGTTCCTGGCGCTTCCTGGATTTTCAATACTCGCAGGGCATTGATATTACCTTCATCAGCCAGTAGTTTCAGTTTTGTTTTGCGTGAGGCGGCTAGTGAGATCTCTGATATAGCAAAAAATGCACTAACTGCAATCAATAGCAATATGATGAGGACGCTCTCTAACATACTAAAATTCCATTGTTGATTGGCTCATTGTTTCCAGTGTCTGGCAGTATGAATCTGTGCTGCCTTTTAAGAATTTTGACGCAGGGTATAAGGATCAAAAAATATCCAACTATTAAGAAGACAGGCCAGAGCCCTGACAGGATTGTAGGGGAAGCCGCCGGTCAGAATGAGTAATGATTATAACTGTCGCACGTAGGGCTTACAATTATCAGGTAGTTACAGTGAGTGGCAATTGTGGTGCAAAAACTACCCCTAAACATGTTGTACAGGGGGGCAGTAAGCTATCGATAGTGGATAACCCTGTGTGAACTGGTGCTAATCAATTCCGCCATATAGTGGAATTTCGTCTAAAAAAAAATCAATCTCTCCATTTCTGTGTTGAGTCATTGGCTGAGTTTGACCAAAATAGGATGCAGATTTTACCCTAGTTATTAACGTCGGTTGCCAGCTTTTACAGGCAGTTTTATGCAGAACCGATTATTGGTCAAGGTGACTCATCAGTTTCGATTATTACTGTAAATTGCTACCAGTAGTAAATGGCTTGGTGGATATCCACGAGGACGGAGATTAGCAGCAAAAACCGGAGTAAATGTGCCAAAAATTAAATTCTGCTACCTGTTTTGTCTGCTAATGATACTGCCAGTTGCCCAGGCAACTGATGTAAGGCTACAGGTGGAGGGATTATCAGGGAATCTGAAGAAGAATGTTGAAGCACGCCTCTCAACCATCAATCAGAATGACATCTCCGCCGACATACGGTCTCGTAGTCAGATAAGTGAAGTTATTGGGGAGGGATTACGTGCCCTCGGGTACTATGAGCCCACCATCACTTTCCAGTTAACGCCGCCCCCTTTCGCCGCTATGCGATCGGTGTTACATGCGAAAGTCGATCCCGGTTTACCAGTAAAAATTGCTAACACCGAGGTGATATTGCGAGGTGGTGCCCGTCAGGATAGCGATTTTTTGGCCCTGATAGCTGATGGGGTACCAAAACCCGGTACCATTCTTAATCATGGCACCTATGATGATTTTAAAAAGTCACTTAACGACATATCGTTAAGTAAAGGCTACTTCGATGCGGATTATCATAAAAGCGAACTGGGCGTCTCTGTGGTCCGCAGGCAGGCCTTTTGGGATATTGATTACGACAGTGGAGAACGTTATCGTTTTGGGCCTGTAAAATTTGAAGGCTCTCAAATTGATCTGCACTATCTGGAAAATTTAGTTCCTTTTCAACAGGGTAATTACTATAGCTCGGCCCAGCTGGCCGAACTCAATCGCCGTCTTTCTGCAACGGGGTGGTTTAACTCAGTTGTTGCGTCACCTGATTTTGAGAGTGCGCGTCAATCAAAACTATTACCAATAACTACCATTCTTACACCTCATGCTAAAAACACGATTGAAACCGGAGTGGGGTATTCCACCGATATCGGCCCTAAGCTGAAAGCAAGCTGGAAGCGGCCATGGGTTAACTCGCAGGGGCACAGTTTTACTACCAGTACCATTTTGTCGAAATATGAGCCGCAACTCGATTTCAGTTACAAAATCCCTTTACTGGAAAGTCCTCTGGAACAGTTCTACCTGTTCCAGACCGGGCTTAAGCGTGCTGATGTCAACGATACGCGGGAATCGGCAAGCTCGGTGTCTGCGTCACGATACTGGCAATTCAGTGATGACTGGCAGCGTGGCCTCAACTTAAGCTGGAAACTGGTCCATTTCACTCAAGGTGGGGTGACCAACACCACCATGCTGGTCTACCCCGGAGTGAGTATTAACCGGACGCGTTCCCGAGGCGGGCTAATGCCAGAATGGGGAGATTCGCAGCGTTATTCTGTGGATGTGTCGAATACAGACTGGGGATCGGATATTGACTTTGTCATATTTCAGGCACAAAACGCCTGGGTACGGACTCTGGCCGAAAAACATCGTTTTCTGATGAGAGCGAATATGGGATGGATAGATAGCAATAGTTTCAACCGTATACCTCCCAGCCTTCGCTTTTTTGCCGGGGGTGACCGCAGTATTCGGGGGTATAAATATAAAAGTATCTCCCCGCGTGATGGAAAGGGAAAACTGACGGGCGCATCTAGGCTAGTAACGGGTTCACTAGAGTACCAGTATAACTTCAGCGGCAAATGGTGGGGGGCGATGTTTATTGATTCTGGTGAAGCAGTAAACGACATCAGGAACGGTGATTTTAAGACTGGCGTAGGTGTAGGAGTGCGCTGGCAATCCCCCGTTGGACCAGTTAAGTTCGATATTGCTCGTCCGATTGGGGACAGTAGCAGACGTCGCATGCAGTTTTATATTGGCCTGGGGTCAGAGCTATGAAGATATCACGAAATGTTCTGGCTTGTGTGGTAAGTCTGCCGCTTGCGTTAGCGGCAGTGGCGGGATTTCTGGTTGGTACCACGGTAGGGCTCAATCTGTTATTTACAGGTGTCAGCCACTTTGTCCCGGGCTTATCAATAAAGCGTGTTGAAGGGAGCTGGAGCGATCTCAATCTGAAAGGCGTAAGCTATCAGATGCCTGGCGTTAACACGGTTGTCGGGCACCTTCACCTGGCACTCAAACCGGCATGTTTAATACGTAGCGCAATCTGTGTCAGCGAGTTGTCGGTAAGTGATGCCAGTGTTGCAGTTGATACCACCAAAATAGCCTCATCCGGGCCGTCATCTGAGCAACCAGCACAGATCCGAACACCTTATCCGATCATACTCAGCCGTCTTTCACTGCATAATATTGACATCAACGTGCATGGCACCGCTGTATCGTTATCAGATTTCACTTCCGGAGCCCACTGGCGGGGGCGTTCTCTGGTCTTAATGCCGACACACATTAATAACCTGAAAATAGCAGTGACTAAGGCAGCTGGGGCAGCGCAGAGCAGTAATTGCCAAAAAAAAGCCTCCGGCGGAGTTGCCGAACAGCTTAATACGCTGTTTGCCAAACCGCTGTTGCCTAAACTTCCAAATTATCAATTGCCACTGGATATCGATATACAGCAAATTGTTGCCGAGCAACTGCACATCGCTGGCGCCTCTGGAATGGATATCAACCGGCTCGAGATCCAGGCGCATGCTAGGGGGAATGACGTAAAATTAACCACTCTGTCTGTTGTTGCTCCGCAGGGTGAATTTCATGCGAGCGGGGGGGTCTTAATGGCGCAACAGTGGCCAGTTAATCTTATCGCTGATGGCACAATAAATAATGCTCCACTGAAAGACGAAAAGGTGGGGATAGCCCTCACTGGTGTGCTTAGTGAGCAATTGCATCTGGCATTAAACCTCAGCGGGCCGATCAATGCACAACTTGCCGCACAAACAGAGCTGACATCTGCCGGATTACCGCTGATGTTGCGTGTAACCAGTAAGCAGCTTAACTGGCCGCCGACTGAACAGAGTGAATACCAGTTAAGGGACGTTAACCTCGAGCTCAACGGCAAGGCAACGGATTACACACTTGCACTAAACGGCTCCCTGAACGGAGAAAAATTACCGCCCATAACAGTAACTCTCAATGGCACAGGAGATGCCGGGCAGTTTTCACTAGATAAACTTCATCTGGCGTTACTACAAGGCAGCGCCGATTTAACTGGCAAAGTTGACTGGGACCAGTCTGTTAGCTGGAACAGCGAGATGATGCTATACAACCTCAACACCCAGAGACAATATCCGCAATGGCCAGCAAAATTAACTGGCACAATTCGTACCAGCGGTAGCTTTTGCGATGGTGCCTGGCAGTTGAATGTGCCAGAACTGATACTGACAGGGAGTGTAAAACAGAGCGCGTTATCGGTTCGCGGCAAGCTATATGGTGATAGCACTAATCAGTGGCAGGTACCCGGATTAGACCTGACTTTAGGCAGAAACCACCTTGCTGTTAAAGGTACGCTGCAACAGAAGCTGGCGCTGGATGCCATCATAGACGCACCTCATCTCGAAAATTTGTTATTTCCGGGATTAGAAGGCAGTGTGGAGGGTGCTATCCAGATTCGTGGTAATTCACATCATCCCCAGCTATTAACCGATGTCACGGCGCGCAATCTGCGCTGGCAGATGATGCGTATTGCTAAGGCAACACTGAAAGGAGATATCACCTCAGGCGATAATATTCACGGCAAACTGGCCTTCAGGGTTAATCAACTGATTCAGGACACAGTTAAGGTTGATTCTTTAAATCTCGATATTAAAGGCAGCGAACAACAACATCAGCTGGAGATGACTATAAATGGTGAACCCGTTGCAGGTCAGCTGAAGCTGAATGGCCGCTTTAATCGTCAGCAACAGCAATGGCTGGCAACATTGAGTGAAACTCACTTTAACACACCGATGGGTTTCTGGCAGCCAACAAATAACGTGGCGCTGGATTACCGCCATCTGCAACAAAGCATCAGTATTGGCCCTCACTGCTGGCGGAGCCTCAATGGGGAGCTGTGTGTACCACAATCCATTACTTTGGGGCCATCTGGCCATATCCAGCTAGTGCTCAATAAATTGAATTTATTGATGTTAAAACCTTTATTACCTAACGATGTCATCTTAAGCGGTTTTTTTGATGGCGATGCAAACATTCACTGGAACGGCCACGGTGCGTTGCCTGAGGGCTATATCACCTTAACAGGTAATGAAGTAAAAATAGCACAGCGTACGCAGGAGAATACACCGCCTGTAATGTTTGACCATCTCGATTTTAATACCAGGATAGATGCCAGCCATGCACAGCTCGACTGGTTGATAAAAATTGCTAATAAAGGCCAGTTAAATAGCAGGGTGGAAATCAGCGACCTGGAAAATAAGCGAAAGCTGAGTGGTAACATTGATGCCAGCCGGTTATCGCTGGCGATACTGAATCCTGTGCTGACGCAGCAAATGTCAGTCAAAGGTTTGTTAAACAGTCAGCTACGCCTGGACGGTAATCTGCGACACCCTATGATTTACGGTGACTTGTCTCTCCGGTATTTCAATCTTGAAGGTGGCTCAATGCCGGTGAGTTTAACCAGTGCCGATCTCACCATGCTGTTTAATGGTATGAATTCAACACTGGATGGATTTCTGCAAACGACCCAGGGGAAGCTCAGCCTTTCTGGTCGTGCGAGCTGGCGTGAACTCAATGACTGGCGCGCAAGTATTATTGCACGAGGAGATCGCATTCGCGTTGCGATACCGCCGATGGCAGATGTAGATTTATCGCCAGATCTGACCTTAGAGGCGACTCCGAAAGAGTTAAATCTTAATGGGCGTGTAGTTATTCCCAGCGGGCATATTACCATCCAGGATATGCCGGAAAGCGTCATACGGGTCTCTGCGGATGAGGTGATGCTGGATAAGAACCTGCATCCGATAGCGCCAAAGTCGGCGGTTACTGCGATTAACAGTAATCTGACCATCCATCTGGGCGATGACGTCTCTCTTAATGCATTTGGGCTGGACGCTAAACTGGGTGGTGATTTAAAGGTAGGGCAGAACAAGCGTGGTCTGACTCTTAACGGGCAGATTAATATTCCGGAGGGACGTTTTCACGCTTATGGTCAGGATTTACTGGTGCGCCGCGGCGTGTTGCAATTTTCCGGTTCGCCAGAGTTGCCCTGGATCAATATTGAAGCCATTCGCAACCCGGAAGCTACAGAAGATGACGTGATTGCCGGGCTCCGTGTCACTGGTAAGACAGATGCACCCCTGGTAGAGGTGTTTTCTGACCCGGCGATGTCTCAGGAGGAAGCACTCTCTTATCTGCTCCGCGGTCAGAAACTGGAAAGCGGTAGCGAGGGTGACAGTGCCGTTACCTCAGCGCTGATTGGTTTAGGGATTGCCAGCAGTGGGCAGATTGTGGGCAAAATTGGTGAATTTTTCGGGGTCAGTAACCTTACGCTGGACACCGCAGGCGTTGGTGAAAAGCAGCAGGTAGAGGTCAGTGGTTATGTTTCCCCGCGATTGCAGGTGAAATATGGTGTGGGAATTTTTGACTCCCTGGCAACACTAACGCTGCGTTACCGCCTCATGCCACGGCTCTATCTGGAAGCTATTTCTGGTCTTGATCAGGCGCTAAGCCTGCTCTATCAGTTTACATTCTGATAGTGCTACAGAGTCAATTGAACTGGCGGCCTGACCAGTAAGGTCGAGGTCAGGTCCCTGAGCGATTTGATTGGATGATTATCTGTGCCAGCCCCGAACAAGCGCTCATGTAAATGCGCCGGTAAGGTCAGGCACTAGCATTATGATTTGCTGGCGCGCTCAAATGAGGAGAGGATCTCGGCTTTGGCTGACTCAGCGTCTTCCCAGCCCTCAATTTTTACCCATTTCCCCTCTTCCAGATTTTTATAGTGTTCGAAAAAGTGGGTAATTTGTGCGCGCAATAGTTTGGGCAGATCGTCAACGTTGTGAATATGATCATACTCTTTGGTAAGTTTTGGGTGGGGAACTGCTATCAGCTTAGCATCTTCACCAGACTCGTCGGTCACTTTTAGCACGCCAACCGGACGGCAGCGGACAACTGAGCCAGGCGTAAGAGGGTAAGGTGTTGGCACGAGCACATCAACCGGGTCGCCATCCAAAGACAGCGTATTGTTGATATAGCCATAATTGCAGGGATAAAACATTGCAGTAGACATGAAACGATCAACAAACAGCGCGTCTGAATCCTTGTTAACTTCATATTTAACAGGGTCAGCATTCGCCGGGATCTCAATAATGACATAGATATCATCTGGCAGCGCCTGGCCTGCCGGAACATGATGAAAACTCATGATGAATTCCTTAATACAAGATACAAGGTCGAAAAAAGTGGCGTTTATTATAGCCAGATGATGCGCAGAGTAACTCTTTTTTCGCTGTTTCAGTCTGTCATTAGTAACGGATGTAATGTTGCCGCCATTAAATGCAGTTCCGTTCTGCTGGCCCCTGATGCTGTTGTCAATGCATTACAGGACGGTTTGTCATCCAGATGGCTAGTACAACTGGTGCCGGGAGTGCTCCGGCCAGCAGAGCGTGATGTTTTATTACTGAGCACTGAAAAGAGAAAAGGCCTTACTGACATTTATATGAGTAAGGCATCATTATGAAGATTTAATTGCAGGTCAGAAAATAACTTGGTCAAAAGCAACCGATTGAATTAACGGGATTATTAGGGTAGTTTGGATCAAAGTGACACATCTCTGCACACCTTTCTAATGCATCCTGTCCCAGCACATCGATACAGGCAAAGGCGAATGCCTGTCCGGCAACCGATGACATCAGTACCAAGCCTAGAGCTAAAGCAGCAATCTTTTTACCATTAATTACAGCAGACATCGTTGTTTCCTAAATTTTGAATTTAACAGAATGTAAATAGGATAGTGAAGAACAGCTGGACTTACACTGAAGACATCACTGGTACAATTTGACCATGCATGTTGTGTGTGATCAAAAAACAGAGATGGTTCGTTTTCGGAATGTTTACTTAAATATTAATAAGTTAATGGCAGTTTACCCTGTATTTATCTTAGCGACCGTGGTGAGAATCGTCCTGCTGGCATGATGCCGCCATTAATTTCTTGCAGTACGGTTTGCCTGCTGAGTGTATGCCGACGCCGGGGGATGCCGTGTAAAGCGAAGTGTTATATTACTGGAATCAGCGAAGAAAAAAGCCTCACCGACATTTATGTGAGTGAGGCTGAATTTGAAGGTTTAATTGCAGATCAGGAAATAACAGTGCTAAAAGCAGGCAATGATACTGAAGGGATTACTACTACTATCCGGGTCAAAGTTACATTGCTTAGCACAATGCCCCATCGCTTCTTCTCCCTCGTTACTGAGGCAGGTAAAGGCGAATGCCTGTCCGGTAACCGACGACATCAGCACCAGACCCAGGGCCAAAGCAGCAACTTTACGACCGTTAATCAAAGTGAACATAAATTATCTCCGAAGAAAATTTCATTAGTGCTGACGTTGTAATGCAAGAATGTGCAGGACAAAACAGCATGACCTGAACTGTCTGGCAAGATATTAAAAGACCAATATCACGGGCAGGCAATAAAGAGGAGCGCATCATTGTCGTCGTGTTTATAAAGCACTTCAGTATTTGCAGGTTACTTTACATGGAATGTACCATGGCGAACATGCCAGGGGCAGAAGGCCATGGTTTCATTTTTCGCGATTGTTGTTTTAGATTGCTGCTGTATTGCTGCCGGCCGGAGTTGGGCTGGTGCCTGAGCCCGGTCAGCGTTATCTTTGACAGTAATGACATACCCAATACTACCTGGTAATCATCACGCACGGAGCAGTAGCGCTCATAAGACAGGTGTGATGTTGCTGGCTAACTGGATTGCAGGCCTGGAGCCAGGCTCCAGTTCCACGGAGGCGAGGCGGGTTTGAAGCGCCGGGCTGTCTACCGGGTAAACCATACTCACACATATTGTCCAGTCGAAGAAGTTATTGTGGTTTACATCACATTGTCTGGAGCATACGTTAGATTTTGTCAGTGACTCAGTGGCATCGGGCAAGCATGCAAAAGCAAATACTTGACCTGAAACCGACGACATCAGTGCTAACGCTACTGTGGCAATTTTACGGCCTTCTAATTAGAGTAAACATGAATGATCGATCTCCTCAAGTCAGATGGAAGTAAATAGAACAGCGGGGCTGGTTATTGCCTTGGGGGATATTAAATCCGCTTCCGTCACGAGGAAGCAATGAAGGGATGTATTTTATTGTTATAGTGTTTAATGAGTTTTTGAGTATCTGAGAGATGCGTCAAACTTAATCCGCCTTAGCGTGATGGCAGGGCAGAAGGCAATGAGCCCCCTTTTTTCTGTTGTTATTTCAGTGCCCGCGCGTTCAGACCAGCCCTTTGGTGCCTGCTGGCAAACATTATTAGTCATCCGTTGGTTCTAAAAGGCTTAGGGAGGATAGGATAACGGTGTCTGCTGACGCGGTTGTGCCTCCCTGGCACAGTGAAGCCGCATCTTCCTGAATGGCGTAATCACGAGTCTGGAAATTCCCGTAGCAGGCGCTCAACATCATCAACCATATGATCATTACCTACAAAAAACGGGCAACGTTCGTGCAGCGCCTGAGGGCGAATATCCAAAATACGGCTGGCGCCGTCGCTGGCTTTACCCCCCGCCTGCTCCGCCAGTAGTGCCATAGGATTACATTCATAAAGGAGTCTTAGCTTGCCCCTTGGGTAACTGGCGGTACTCGGATAAAGATAAATACCACCTTTGAGCAGATTACGATGAAAATCAGCCACCAGAGAGCCGATGTAACGAGTCGTATAGGGGCGATCAGTGGTTTTATCCTCCTGCTGGCAGTACTTCAGATATTTTTTAACCCCCAGTGGAAATTTAATATAGTTGCCTTCGTTGATGGAATAGGTTTTGCCCCGTGGCGGAAAGCGCATTCGTTCCTGGCTAAGACAAAATACGCCCAGAGAAGGGTCATAAGTAAAAGCGTGGACACCACAACCAGTGGTATATACCAGGATAGTAGAGGAGCCATAGACCACATAACCGGCTGCAACCTGCTTGTGACCCGGCTGTAGAAAATCCTGCTCATTTACCGGGGTGCCGGGTGCAGTAAGGCGGCGATATATCGAAAAGATGGTACCGACGGAGACGTTGACATCAATGTTTGAAGAACCATCCAGGGGGTCCATAAGTACTACATACTTACCGTGCTCGACGCCTTCGAAAATGACAATTCCATCTTCCTCCTCCGACGCGATACCCGCGACGACACCACGGGCTTTAAGAGCGGCTTTGAGTTTTTCGTTGGCAAACAGATCCAGTTTCATCTGCTTTTCACCCTGGATATTCTCCTCGCCATTAGTTCCGAGGATATCCACAAGCCCTGCTTTATTAATATCACGATGGATAATTTTAGCACCCAGCTTGATAGCTGAGAGTAGTGCAGTCAGCTCACCGGTGGCGTGGGGAAAGTCGTGTTGTTTTTCGACGATAAACTCGCCTAATGTTTTCATAGCTGGATTCCAGAATTTACAATCGGGTAGGTGTGGAATAACAGACGTCAGTTAATCTCGCAGTGTAGCCGATTGAATAGCAAAGGCCATAAGCCAAAATCTGTTTCCTTAAGTTGTTATCAGCCAGCCCTTAACTCTGCTGGCAAAACTGATAATCCGCTTGCAACTAAAAATGCACCGCCTGACAACATGATCATCAACAGGGTGACCTGTCGGATCTGATTAATTTTCAGCCAGTTCACGCAGATAGTGGAATATCTGGCGGTAAGCTTTAGCAGGTTTGCCGCAAGCCATCTCTTTTTGGGCGTTACGAATCAAAACCCGTAACTGCTGACGACTGGCCGAAGGGTAGCGGGATATTACCTCAGTCAGAACGTCATCGCCCTCTGCAACCAGCCTGTCGCGTAACGCCTCCAGTTTTTTTAACAGCGCCACTTGTTGGCTGTCGCGATTTTTTAGCTTATTAAGCGCCTGGCGAATCGGCGCTACATCGCGCTGACGTAACAGCTTACCAATCAGCTGCACCTGACGGCGGCGCCCCTCTTTAGCAAGACGTTGTGCTAGTGTGATGGCATCACGCAATGTCTGATCCAGCGGCAGTTTAGCCAGTTCATGCTGACTCAGTTCTGCCATCTCTGCGCCAAGATGCTTTAGTTCCTCAGCATCGCGCTTGATCTCGCTTTTGCTGACCCGGATGATTTCTTCATCCTCTAGTGGTGAATTATCCGGCAGGTCGTCTGGCCACGTTCGTGGTGGTCTGCTCATGTAAAAGCTCTCGGCGAAATAGGTATATGTTATCAGCTTATACGCCCCTGCGAAATTGTTCCGAGACTCTGTTAAACTCACGCTATTATCCCTTGCTTAAAAGCGGACTCTTCATTTTGTTAATTCAACTTATCTTTAATATGGCAGACCGATGAAATTATCTTCAGAAATGACGCAACAGCGTAGGATGCTTGAGAAAGCGGTATCCGAAGCGCTGGATTTTGCCAAAGGGCACACCGACGCAGCAGAAGTTGCTGTGACCAAAACCAAAGGCATTAGTGTTACTACCCGCTACGGCGACGTTGAAAATGTAGAATTTAACAGCGATGGTGCGCTCAGTATTACCGTTTATCATCAGAACCGTAAGGGCAGCGCTTCCTCCACTAATCTTAGTTCGCAGGCGATTAAACAAACAGTTCAGGCGGCCATTGATATTGCGCGCTACACCTCAAGCGACCCTTTTACCGGCCCGGCCGACCCGGCTCTGCTGGCGTATGAACCGGCAGACTTGAAATTGTATTATCCCTGGGACATCGACCCTGAGAAAGCGATTGCTCTGGCGTCAGAGGCTGAACAGGCAGCCCTGAAGGCAGACCCTCGTATTATCAATACTGATGGAGGCAGTTTTAGCAGCCATGTAAGAGTTAAAGTGTTTGGTAATAGCCAGGGCATGCTACAGAGTTATGTATCCAGCCGCCACTCTCTTTCTAGCTGTGTGATTGCCAGTCAGAATGGTGAAATGGAGCGCGATTATGCCTACACCCTGGGCCGTGATATTAACGATCTTCAGTCGCCAGAATGGGTGGGTGCTGAATGTGCCCGGCGTACGCTATCCCGCCTGTCGCCACGCAAGCTTCCTACAATGGAAGCGCCAGTTATTTTTGCGTCAGAAGTGGCTCCCGGATTTTTGGGCCACCTGATTGCTGCGATCAATGGTCGCAGTGTCTATCATAAATCGACTTTTTTATTGGATGCTCTCGGTAAGCAAATTCTGCCTGAGTGGATGACGATTGAAGAACGCCCATTTGAGATCAAAGGATTAGCTTCAAGGCCTTTCGACAATGAGGGGGTCACACCCTGTAAACGTAATATTGTTGAACAGGGTGAACTCCAGACCTGGCTTCTTAGCAGTTATTCAGCGCGTAAACTGGGATTAAGTAGTACCGGGCACGCGGGAGGCATTTATAACTGGCACATTGCCGGGCAAGGGGACAGCTTTACCTCCCTGCTAAAAAAAATGAATAAGGGGCTGGTGGTTACAGAACTGATGGGGGATGGGGTTAACAGAGTGAATGGTGACTATTCCCGAGGCGCGGCGGGTTACTGGGTAGAGAATGGTGAAATTCAGTACCCGGTTAGCGAAATAACAATCGCTGGGAACCTCAAAGAGATGTGGCGCAACATTGTCACGGTGGCGAACGATACTGAGACCCGCAGCAACATCCAGTGCGGATCGATACTGCTCTCCAAAATAAAAATAGCAGGTCAGTGACACTTTTTAAAATTGGACGTAAAATCCATCGTCTGATGCCCCTGTTCAGGACGTAACAACAGGGCCAGATAGAGGAGAGTGAGGGGTGCTGCCGACACTCTCTTTTTGATGGAAAGTAAAGAGAATAATTCAATGAATCAATCAGTGATTGCAATATTAAGTGCCGCCCTGCTAGGTATCAGTGCTCCGGCGCTGGCAGACCTTGCGCAACAGATGGATATCCTTAATAAAAATCTTGCGACGGTAAAAAAAACCAAAAACGCCGATGAACTAAAACAGGCCCTTGCAGCGATGCGCGAGGCAGCCCGCAAATCAATATCTGAGACGCCTGAGAGGCTGGAGGGTAAACCGGCAGATAGCGCGGAAATGAGAGATTATCGTGCGTATGTTGACAGACTGATTAGTGAAATCGATATCAGCATAGATAAAGCTAATGCGGGGGATATTGTGGGCGCCAAAGCACAAACAGAAAATTTTGAGCGCACGCGCAACGAAAGTCATAGAAAATTTCGTTAATCTGCTCATGTGGGGGTACCTTGAGGTCAGCCTCTTTAAATACCCTTCTAATGCAACGTGACAAGTACCAGGGGAACGGCATAACGTAGTATATGATCCCTGAACAATCTGATGACAGGTAATGTTACTGGTAATATATTGACTCTTTCCTGTTTTGCAGGAAAGAGTGCTGGCTCGCATCCAAATAAAGTGTTTTTCTCCGGGCTGATTTATAGCAATTATCCGTATCTGTGAAATGGCAGGATCTGATTTCAGACACTTTTTCTTCATTAAATTTTGAAAAGTGAACATCGCAGTTATGGCAGGCTTTGTAAAAATAAATAGCTTACGTGCCTCAGGAATATCCTGCGGGTGGAACACAGCATTTGCTGGGAAGTACAGTGATGCTAAAATCAAATGTTGTGGTTATCATATACCTTCATTAAGATACGTTTGTTCTTTTAAGATGACTAATTTATATAAAGCATCATTGAATGGCAGTGTTATATTAAGTTGACTGGCACATCGCAAAATAAAACCATTCATATACTCTATTTCTGTTTTTTTCTTTTTAATAATATCTTGTCGCATAGAGGAGCTATTTTTAGATGTTAAATAAATCATCTCTAAAATATGACTGACAAGATGGCTCACTCCTTTGATTGGAATAAATTTCTTCATCACTTCATATATTTCAGTACAAATATTTACTATTTCTTTTTTATGAATCAGCAGATTTCCATTAAGACAATCATATTTTACAGTAAGAGGATTAATCACACAGTTTACTGCCAGCTTGTTCCAGCATGCAGCCTGAATATTTGGCTCCCATTCTACCGGGCCCATTAGCTCATTGAGCCTGTCGGCGATGATTTTACAACTTTTGCCGGCTTCATTGACTGGTCCAATCGTGATAATACCATGATGTTTATGGAATGTTATGTCATCATCAGTAAATGCAGCATGATTGGTTATCCCGCGAATAATTGGCTGTTTTATCGTTTTCAGTTCTTCTTCTATACCCATTCCATTGCAGATGATAACAATTGGACAAAATAGAGAAACTTTACTGGCGAGATTTTTTATGATTTGAGTAACATTATTAGCCTTAACGGTTAATAATATCAAATCACTGGTTTTGAGTTTATCTATTGAGTTTGTTATAAATTTTTTGGAATAAACATCTCCATTTATCGTACACACAGTTGATTCAAGAAAATTATTTTTGTAGTCATTTTTAGTTATGATATTAATATTACAGCAGTGTTTATCAAGTAGATACAGAAACACTCTGCCTAAAGAACCACAACCAATCAGTGTTATATTCATGATAAATCCCTTGACATATTTTAAGATGATATTATAGTTATTATTGGAAAATTGTAAATAAGATCGGTGATTTTCATGCTCATAAAATCAGTAGCAGAAATGAAAAAGATAGCATATTATTTAAAAACACACGGGGAGAAAATTTCATTTATACCTACTATGGGTAATATTCATGATGGCCATTTAGCCTTACTAAAAAAGGCTTCAGAGTTTTCCAAAAAAAAGATAGTCTCTATTTTTATTAATCCTATGCAATTTAATAATCAAGAAGACTATGCGAGATATCCATCTACTCTTGAGCGTGATCTAGACCTATTATTGAGTTGTGATAAAGAAACTATTGTTTTTGCCCCAAAAATTAACGAAATTTATCCACAAGGTTTTCACAACCACACTACTGTTAGCGTGCCAGTGGTTTCGACTATATTAGAGGGCGAGAGCAGGTCAGGTCATTTTGATGGTGTAAGCACTATTGTTACTAAATTATTCTCTATCATCAGTCCTGACTACTCTTTTTTCGGTGAAAAAGATTACCAGCAACTAATAATCGTTAAAAAGATAAATAATGATTTAGGGCTGGGTGGCGAAATTGTTAGTATACCTATTGTCAGGGATACCAATGGATTGGCATTCAGCTCACGTAATTCACTTTTGTCACAAGAAGCGATAAAAATAGCACCTAAAATATATGAAACACTCCAGGAGATAGCAAGCGTAATAAAGTATGATGATAGCCAGTATGAAAAAGAAATTGCAGAGGCGACCAGGAAGCTTAACAGATTTGGATTTACTGTTGATAAAGTTTTTTATAAAGATGCGGAAACTCTTCATGACGTTTCTGATCATTCAAAAAGTAAAATAATTTTACTGGCGGCATGGCTGGATAATATAAGGCTGATTGATAATATTTTCATTATATGAAATATATATTTGATAAATAAGGATATGTTATATGACTGCTGTTACGGTGAATAAGCTAATTGAAATGAAGAAATCTGGTGAAAAAATAACAATGCTAACGTGTTATGATGCCAGTTTTGCGAACTTACTCTCCTCCTCCGGTATTGATATATTACTCGTTGGCGATTCACTGGGAATGACTATTCAGGGGCATGATAATACTCTGCCCGTCACCATTGATAATATGGTTTATCATACCTCCTGTGTCAAAAGGGGGAATGTAAAAAGTATGATTGTCTCAGACTTACCCTTCATGTCTTATCCGACCTTGGAGCGGGTATTATGTAATGCAGGAAAATTGATGCAGGCTGGTGCTAACATGATCAAACTGGAAGGCGATGAATGGTTATGTGACTATATACACCATCTTAATCGAAACGGTATTCCAGTTTGTGCACATATAGGGCTTACTCCCCAGTCGGTAAATGTGACTGGGGGATTTAAAGTTCAGGCCAGAAATGCAAATAGTGCTTTAAAACTTGTTGATACCGCAAAAAAACTGGAGGAATCCGGAGCGAGTATAATAGTGGCAGAAGCCATTCCGTCGGACCTGGGTAAAAAACTAAGTGACGCAGTTTTTATTCCAGTCATAGGAATAGGTGCCGGGTGTGATACGGATGGCCAGGTGCTAGTACTGCACGACATGTTAGGAATAACGGCGGGTGGTTTCAAACCTAAATTTGTGAAAAATTTCATGGAAGAAAATAACAAAATAAATGAAGCAATAACAGCATATATAAATCAGGTAAAAACCCAGGAATTTCCTGATAAAACGCATTCTTATTCATAGTGTTGCCATGCTGTCAGCTGTTACGAGGGAATATGATGTTTTTCTGTTACAGCGGTATTCATGGTTAATCCTGCACAACTCATGGGCCCGCTGCACTGTCCGGCTAATATTACCGCCCGGTGTTTTAGCTGATGTGCTGTTTCTTCCGCGTATCGCTTTCTATTGTGTCTGCATCCTGCTGATAGTGTTACAATTATCAGCCAAATCTGCCAATTCCCGCGCCGCAGAGTTAATGATTATTCTGCCATAACTATAGCGCTGGTTTCGGAGACGATGAGTTATCAGATACAGGTATGCTCAGTCTGAGCGCTATGCAGGTGAAAGTGGCTAAAAAGCCAGCCCGCCTTTAACCGGGAGCTGGCTTTTTGTTATTTTACATAAGTGAAAGCAGTAGTGACATGTTTAACACCACTTATCCGGCTGGCGATCTCCGCTGCCGCCCGCCCTTCTGAGCGTGTTACCAGACCCATAAGGAAGACTTCACTATTTTCAGTAGTGACTTTGATGTCAGTGACTTTAACCTGATTACTGGTTAAAAGTTGAGAACGAACTTTGGCAGAGATCCAGGTATCAGAAGATATTGTTCCCAAAGTAATTTTCTTACCCAAGCGGATCTCATTATACACTGCTGATGCGCCTTTTACCCCCAGTGCTATCTGCCGGGCGCGATTGGCTATTTCCATAGTCGGAGCCTGGCCAACAAGCAAAACTTTGCCCTGATAAGCAACAGCTACGATGCGCGCCGAATTTTTAATCTGTGCGTTCTTTGCCAGCGCATTAGTTACACGCAATTCCAGCGTGCCATCATCAAGCTGTGTTCCGGCAGTACGCGGATCAGTCGCTGTTTTAGTAGCAACAGCGGCACTACCGATAACTACGGCGGCACAGCCTTGTAGCATAAGTACACAAAAAATAGTAACAACAAAGGGCAATGCTCTCATTCAATCTCCTAAAATATCCTGATGGGGAAACAACGTATTATCTATTAAATCACAGAGACAGTTTACAGTAAGCATATGCATTTCATGGATACGCGAATTTCGATAGGAAGGAATACGAATTTCCACGTCTCCAGGACCTGTCAGGCCTGCAAGTTCACCGCCATCGTGACCAGTTAGCGCGATGATAGTCATATCTTTGGTTACTGCGGTTTCTACCGCTTTTATCATATCGCGACTCCTTCCTTGTGCTGAAATGGCCAGCAGTATATCCCCGCGATTAGCGAGTGCCCGTATCTGCTTGGCATAAATCTCCTCGTAAAGACGATCATCTCCAATAGCGGTTAACAACACGTTATCAGCGCTGAGTGCTATGGCAGGCAGGCAGGGGCGCTCAGTCTCAAAACGGTTGATCATAATAGTGACGAAATGCTGAGCATTGGCGCTTGAAGCGCCGTTACCGCAGCTCAAAATTTTATTACCGTTTAATAGTGCCTGCACTATGGTATGAGCGGCAAGAGAGATGGTCTCGGGCAGTGCCTCTGCTGCCGCAATCTGAGTTTGAATACTCTCTGTAAAACAGGCTTTAATCCTTTCCCTCACGTTATTTACCTGAATAATTTATACAGAATGACGTTTACACAGTGAACGCATTGCGCAGCCACTGCACTTGACAATCGGTAACGGCAACAACATCAAATTGACAAAGAGCGTTGTCGGGGTTAATGCCTTGTTCAGCCAGCCAGCCAGCCAGCCAGCCAGCCAGCCAGCCAGCCAGCCAGCCAGCAGCATGCCGGACCCGGTGCTGTTTCAGCATGGTGACCGAGGCAGCAGCTCCGCCAAATTTATCATTACGACGATAACGCACTTCAATAAATATCCACCTGAGTCCGTCACGCATAATCAAATCCAGCTCGCCACCACGATACCGCTTATTAGCATCGACAAAACGGAGCCCCTGAGCGGTGAGCCAGCGCCGTGCCTGTTGCTCAGCCCATTTACCTGATTGGTGTCGTGTCATGGTAGTGGCACGATTTCTCCCGCGCGGTATTGATTCCATCTCAGCTTCCTGTCAATAACACAATCCTCATTCGCACTTAGTTCACCGGTATAACCATTTATATGAAATCCGGACTTCTGGCGCATCTCACTGAAATGGTTTGCCAGCGCCCAGGCATCTGCTCCCATGGCGTAGAGTCGAATTTGTGAATAGTCATTGTTAAAATATTTTGAAGCCTGCGCCAGTAGTGCTGGATTTGCTCCGGAAAGCAATGGTATATCGCTGAACTGTAACCCTTCCATCTCGAAACGGAAATCAGTGCCACTATCTGCCTGATAACTACGTGAACTGGCGTAAAGGGCGATATTATTGCGGCTGCCAGTACTCATGGCAACCATTGGTTTAATTAGCTGTAATTCACTTGCTGTTGCCACGATATAGAGCGAGTCGGGTCGTCCGTTTGCTGAGGTAGTGTTCTCAGCCTGTACAGCTGTCGTGGGCTCGTCCTGCCAGGATGCAGCTATCTCTACAGGTGTTCCCGACATTCGGATTCCGGCTCTGCTATTAATTTTCTTCTTCAGCTCGTTAAGTGTACCCAGACGCTGTTGTAGTACCGTGCCACCACCCAGGGTTTGCCACTCACGGGCGAAGGCTTTGCTAACGCGATCACCTAAATCGGTGTTGGGCAGTAGCAGTAATGGTTGGCGTTTATTCTGATCCCACATGTGCCGGGCTGCATCGCGCGCCTCGTCTTCAGGTGAGAGGGCGAAGTAGCACACGTTAGCGAGATTCTGAATATTTGCTGGCTGATTCAGCGCCAGGACATTAAGCGATGTCTGACTGTTAGCAACGGCTTCAACATTGTCTTTGAGCAACGGTCCTACAATCAGGGTGGCTCCGTCTTGTTGTGCCTGAGTAACTAATTGATCTGGCTGCTGGTTAGTAGTGTCATAACGCTGTATCTCAACAGGGGAAAAGGCGGCGGTATTAATAGGTAATGCAGAATTATCGGATTGCCCCGTTTCAGTGCTGTTTTGACCGGTGTCTGGCTCTGTAAAATCCTCGCTGTCCGGTGCAATGATCGGATTACTCTCGCTGCCTGCTGGTGCTCCACTGTTTACAGGTGCGCTTTGTCCGGACGCGATACTATTATCGGGCTGGTTTTGCGGCGGTGGAGAGGGCAATTGACCCGTTCGGGCATCGTTAAAGCCTCGTTCAATGGCATCGGAAAAAACCTTTGCCTGACCGCTCAGTGGTAGCATTAGTGCGATTTTCCCGCCAGGCGTGGGCTGGGCTAACTGTGCATTGCTAAGCGCAGTGGGTAACATTTCGGCAGCCGGATGGCGGGGATAACGCGCCTGCCAGTCGCTAATGATATTTTTTAGTGTAGCGGGATCGTGGCTGTTGGATTGCCAGGCATCAAGCAGATCGAGCCAGCCTTGCAGAACATTCTCATTGGAATCGATGACCAGATTTTGTATCTGTTCGTCATTCAGATGAGTGAGTGCCAGCCAGGTTGCATCAATATTTTTCTGTTTTTCGTCTCGCGTCGAAAGCAGTGGCTCCTGACCGATATAAGCACGCAGCAATGTCAGTGAGGGGATATCCTCATTAGCAGTGATGGTCATTTGGTAGTATCGTGCCAACTGATTTTGCGATAAATCGTCCAGAGAAATCTGACGTAATAGTGTGCTGGCATCACGGATTCGGTTTGTTAAAAGACGATACTGCGCCTGAAGCAGCGTAATCTCCTGCCGTTGTTCAGTACTCTGCTTGCGAGGAAGATTGGTAAGTAATCTTCCAGCCTGATCAGTTTTACCTTCATTGAGCAGGGCCTGAATGGCGAGCATTCGCCAGCTGAACTTGTTATTATCACTACTTTCTTGCATCTGTTGCAGGTAGAAATCAGAGGAGTGAGTTGTGACATCCTGAGTGCCTGTAGCCGGGCCTTGGGGGGACTCTGGTAAGCTACAACTGGTGAAGATTACGGCAGCAAGAATAATCGGTGTGAAACGTCCTGCCTGGTTTCTCACGATGTTTAAACGAAACATACTTTATCCAGTAATGTTTTTTCCTAGGATATTCAATATTAAATCGGTGATACGGAACAAACAATGGGAGATAATGATAGAACAGAGGTTTCTGCCGGTACCTTCTACATCGTTCCTACTCCTATTGGTAATCTGGGTGATATCACACAGCGTGCATTAACGGTGTTAAAACAGGTTGATCTGATTGCAGCGGAAGATACACGTCACACGGGTTTGCTGCTACAACATTTCGCTATTAATGCGAGGTTGTTTCCACTTCATGACCATAATGAGCAGCAGAAAGCACAACTATTAATTACCAAACTACAGCACGGGCAGAGTATTGCGCTGGTGTCTGATGCAGGCACGCCACTGATTAATGACCCTGGCTATCATCTGATACGCAGCTGCCATCAGTCAGGTATCAGAGTTGTGCCACTTCCCGGTGCCTGTGCAGCAATTACTGCTTTGAGTGCTGCCGGTTTGCCCTCTGACCGATTCTGTTATGAGGGTTTCCTGCCAGCTAAAACGAAAGGACGTTGCGATCGGTTACGCGCGCTGGCAACGGAGCCGCGCACCCTGATTTTTTACGAATCTCCCCACCGGTTGCTGGAAACACTGGAAGATATGATTGCTGAGTGGGGAGCAGAGCGCTATCTGGTGCTGGCGCGTGAAATCAGCAAAACATGGGAATCGATACGGGGTGCTCCGGCAGGAGAATTACTGGCCTGGGTGCGAGAGGATGATAACCGCCGCAGGGGAGAAATGGTGGTTCTGGCGGCGGGCTATAGTGCTGAAAAGGAGCAGTTACCTGCCGAAGCAATACGCACTCTGGCGTTGTTAAGCCAGGAGCTGCCACTCAAAAAATCAGTGGCACTGACAGCACAGATCCACGGGCTTAAAAAAAATGCCCTTTACCAGTTTGCACTGGCACAGCGACAGGAGTGACAAACAGTCGAAGATCCTTTATCATTTCGTCCCGAAGCTAACCAGACAGCCGCTGCTGTGTCGCCTGACGACATAGGGGAGGAAAGTCCGGGCTCCACAGGGCAGGGTGCCAGGTAACGCCTGGGAGGTGCAAGCCTACGACCAGTGCAACAGAGAGCAAACCGCCGATGGCCCGTATGGGATCAGGTAAGGGTGAAAGGGTGTGGTAAGAGCACACCGCGCGACTGGTAACAGTTCGTGGCACGGTAAACTCCACCCGGAGCAAGGCCAAATAGGGGTTCACATGGTGCGGCCCGCACTGAACCCGGGTAGGCTGCTTGAGCCAGCGAGTGATTGCTGGCCTAGATGAATGGCTGTCCACGACAGAACCCGGCTTACCGGTTAGCTTCACTCTCTTTCTTTGTGCGCCAGATATATCTGGCGCGTTGTTCTGTTTCCTCGCTTACGCTTACCCCCTCGCTGATATTGTTAAGCGCGGGTAGCGGCCTCTTTCTGTTCGATATTGTCATCGTGGCTGCTCTGCTCCAGTTGTCAGGTGTGTGGCAATCTGGTGTGGAGTGGCCGCAGTCGCAGGCAGTGTTATTGAAAATTAAAATTTTCCCTGAGCCGGTAAAACAGCAATGTCACTTCTATACTTTTACTTCGGATAACAGAAAGGGAGTAAATGCAATATGACGCGACAATGGCTTTTAGCTGGCATGCTGATAGTCAGTTTTCATGGTATATCAGCAGAATCGGCTGCTCACTGGAGTTATGAGGGTGATGAGGGTCCGCCAGAATGGGGCTCGCTCGCTCCTGCTTATTCACTATGTGACACGGGTAAGAATCAGTCTCCCATCAATATTGTGAATGCATTGGAAACAGACCAGGATGCAATTGCTCTGAATTTCCAACAGACTGACCAGCAAATTTTCAATAACGGTCATACGATTCAGGTTAATGTCGACGATGGGAACACATTGACATTAAATAAAGAAAACTTCACGTTGCAGCAATTTCATTTCCACTCACCAGGTGAAAATCAGATTAATGGTGAGACATACCCTATGGAGGGGCATTTCGTCTATAAAAATAGTGACGATGATCTGGCGGTCGTTGCTGTGATGTTTGAAGAGGGTGAAGCTAACCCACAACTGACACCGGCCTGGGAAGAGATGCCCACTGAACCTGGACAGCCGACTGCATTGAGTGAGCCTGTCGATATAGAGAAACTGATGCTTCAGTACTCTGATTTTTACCACTTCAATGGTTCGTTAACGACGCCACCCTGCTCTGAAGGTGTCCGCTGGGTGGTATTGCCGGACCCAGTAAGCGCCTCTGCTGAGCAGATAGACCAATTTGAGGAAGTGATGCGTCACGACAACAACCGCCCGGTACAGCCTTTGAATGGTCGTGTCATTGTATACTAATCATTTTCCCAATAGATGCAATCTATTAGCAGGGGGGAGGATGATCCGGAGCGTTAGATTAGCGCTAAATTTATCAGATGAATCGATAACGGGTATCCGGAAAACCTCCCGCCGGCCAGATAGCTATTTATGAAGGGCTGGCAATCGCAAAAAATGAATCTGTACAGGGGCGAGTCAGCCCCACATGGACGAGCTGGAGCAGATGTCCATGGTTCGTAACAGAGCAGAGGATGGTAATCCCGGTAATGACTTTGCAGCACGGTTAATTGCCACATCAAGCAAGCACGGGCAGCCCATTAAGCGATTAAAACCTGCCATTGCGGCAGGGGATAAGAGGATGTATTAGTCCCGTGCTGTGCGGTAACTGCGTATCAGACGCCAGCTACTCCATAATCCCAAAGAGCGCTTGAACCAGCGCTTCATTCCGCGGGGATGGCGTAAGCGCCATATCGCCACCAAACCCGTGCTCACTATAATGAACTGACGAATCGAAACCAGGGCAAGCCAGTTACGATCGAAGCGTGCTGTTGCATCCAGCCAGTTGCGGCGCCCGGCGTTTAAATCGAGTCGCTGCTGCTCGATTGTCAGCAGCAGTGTGGCTTTACGCTGTTTACGTTCTCTGCGACGCATTACTCACTCTCCAGCAACTTGCGGTCGTTGTACAGCTCTTTGCGCGTTGCCTGTAACAGACTAGATCGACGGGATTTTGCCAGAGTCCAGCAGCCAAAGATTAGGGCAAGCACGAACAATACTGCGGTAGTAATGGCAATAGCTATCAGACGATAGTGAGGGTTTACAGACCAGATGATTAATACAATCAGGCTCATCAGGCTAAATGCGCTAAACAATAGGGCAAGGCCAGCCATCAGCGCTATCTGAATCAGATTGGCTTTCTCTTCCTCCAGTTCGAGGACTGCCAGACGTACACGGGTTTCGGCAATTCCGACCAGCGCGGAGATAATTCTCTGACCGCTATTGATGATTCCCCGACCGGGGCCGTGATGGGGCTGGGATTTTGTCATCATCAGCGCCGCGAGGTGATCATTATGCCTAGCACCACGCCGATAGCAGCACCTATGCCTACGCTGGTCCAGGGATTTTCACGTACATAGTCATCTGTGCGATCAGCCATTTCACGGGAGGTCTGGATTAAGCGCTCACCTGAGTCACTCATGTGAGACCGGGTGGAAGCCAGTACATCGTGGGCTTTGCTGCGGATCTTGTGCAGTTCACTTTTTGACTTTTCAGCTGAACTGTTAAGCACCTCTTCAAGCGTATCAGCCAGATGCTTAAGTTCCGCGCGCAGATGGTGTTGTGAGTTAGTGTCTTCAGACATTAAATGCTCCTCAATAATCAATCGTCAAACCTGCAAGTCCGGGAACAGATTATCTTCCGGTCATCTGTTTTTTCTTAATTAATAGTGGAAATGGATAGTGTTCCCCAAGCTTGCACCAGGCAGTCTGCCGATAAGTTCAAGCATAGACATAAAGTTAACAAACCACAAAATACCTGCCGGGTTTTGATGATCAGCAGTTTTGAAAAAACCTTAACTGTGCAAAGCACATGATACCTTATGAAAATCATAATTTTTTGTAGTCTGACAAGCATCCGGAGGGGGATTGGGTGCGCCAATGTCAGGGCGACGGCAGGCTGCCAGTTACGATTAAAGCGCATGGGGGAATCATATCAACAGGCAAAACAGAATGTGGAAGGAAAAATTGAGCTGCAAATAAATCGCAGCGAATCTGCCCGTCCATGCCACCTGATATCAGCACTGCCTTTGTTGCAATTTGGCCGGGGTTAATTACTCTTTTTTTCTGGTTGTCTCAGCCTGAACCTTGTTTTTACGCCAGATAACGAGCAGGGTTCCACACAGCCCGGCTACCAGTAAAATTAGCGGGAGCATCATCAGCCCGAATATCAGTTTATCTTCATAGCGCTGAAACAGTGAAGTTTTACCTATCGCAAAGCCTATCAAAGTCAAAATCAGCACCCATAAAAAGCCACTTACCCAGTTAAAAAACTGGAATCGGACATTACTTAAACCTGAAAGCCCGACCAGCGTAGGCAGTAATGTACGAACAAAAGCGATGAAGCGGGCGAGGAGTAATGCAGAAAGGCCATGCCGATGAAACAGATCGTGGGCACGCTGGTAATAGCGATCGGGAAGATGCCTGAGCCACTTTTGGACGATTGCTGTATTTCCCAGCCAGCGCCCTTGAATGTAGCTCAGCCAGCAGCCAAGGCTGGCACCACTGGTAAGAATGAGCAATGTTATTGGAAAACTGAGTGTACCTTTAGCAATCAGCACACCTACCAGAATGAGAAGGCTGTCACCTGGCAGGAAAGCGGCGGGCAATAAGCCATTTTCCAGAAATAAAATGATGAATAGCGAAGAGTAGATAGCTAATACCAGCGATGGGTTCGCCAGCGCCTCAAAATCCTGGTGCCAAAAGGCATGAATCAAATCTTTAACAATAACCATAAAGTAATATCTCTGACAGAGTCAGGTTAGTATTATGTTGCAGGTGAGTTTCTTGTTATCTGACGATGCCCGGAAACAATGTGACAGATTGGGAATCATACTTCACATCTTAAAAAACCGGTGAATCGCATCATCGGGTATATTTAGCCGGTGCGACAATAGCAAGAAAGTGACTAGTCACATAGTAAGTCTGGCAATTTTTACCCAATGCTGGTGCTAGCTCGCATCATCTTTACCTATACTGACATTGTTAATCATTAATTTTATTTTTACTACTTACTGTAGAATAAAAGATTTACTTTAGTATTGCACGCGGGTTGTGTATTACCCAACTCACGGTTTTAAGTGGCAGTGGCACAGGTAAAACGCGATTTATGATAAGACGGGCTTAATTCCAGTCAGGGCTAACTACAGATCCAGGCCGGGGTCAGTGGGATTAGAGCGTAAATGTAGCGCACACGTAGTGAGTGCGCTAGTAGGTTACCATCGGCCTGCCAGTCTGCTGGTACCGTTAACGCCGAGTATCTGCTTCAGATCCTGCCAACTCCTGATCTCTGCCCAAGCAAACCGCAGCGGTAAACAGAATGTCGGCAGAGGAGTTAAGTGCGGTTTCACAGGCGTCCTGCAACACACTAATGATAAAACCGATGGCGACTACCTGCATGGCGATATCATTAGGAATACCAAACATATTACAGGCGACCGGCACTAACAGGAGTGAACCACCGGCCACACTGGAACATCCACAGGCGCAGATAGTGGCTATCACAGAGAGCAGTATCGCACTGGGTATATCAATCTGTATTCCCAGCGTGTTAACCGCTGCCAGTGTCAGAATCGTAATGGTGATAGATGCTCCGGCCATACTAATATTAGCGCCCAGCGGTATTGAGATAGTATAAGTCTCCTCGTCCAGCTTCAGTTTTTTAGCCAGCGCCATGTTGACTGGAATATTTGCAGCAGAGCTACGAGTAAAGAACGCCGTTATCCCGCTTTCGCGCAGGCAGGTAAACACTAATGGCCAGGGGTTGCGCCGCAGTTTCCAGTAGACCAGTAAGGGATTTATTATCAGCGCCATCAACAACATCGATCCCAACAGCAAAGCCAGCAGGTGGGCATAGCGCCAGAGCGTATCAAGGCCAGTTTTAGCCATTTCGCTGGCAACAAGGCCAAAAATCCCTACGGGGGCACAGTGGATAATGATGCGCACCAGCCAGCTTACTGCCTGTGATGCATCATCAATAAAACAGCGGGTAGTGCTGCTGGCGTGGCGAAATGCCAAACCCAACCCAACCCCCCATACTAATATCCCAATATAATTGGCATTTATCAGTGCATCAAACGGATTCACCACCATTTTCATCAGCAGGCCCTTGAGTACTTCAAGAATCCCAGAGGGTGGTGAGAGAGCGTGGCTGGTTCTGTTTAATATTAATGTTTGTGGCAGGAGATGGCTCATCGTCACGGCAACGAGCGTTGCCAGAAAGGTACTTAGCAGATAGAGAATGATGATCGGGCGGATATGCGTTTTTTGACCAGGCTGATGGTTGGCAATGGCGGAGATAATCAGCAACAGTACTAACAATGGTCCGATGCTTTTAAGCGCGCTCACAAACAGCAAGCCGAGCATACCTGCCGCGATTGCTGTTGGTTTTGACAGGGCGGCCAGAGCCACTCCGGCTATCAGCCCAAGCAGAATTTGTTGAATCAAACTTCCTGTTAACAGGCGCTGGTGCCATATTTTTTTCATCATTTTTATGTTTATGCTGTAATAAGTCTGTAACAAAGGTAATGTTGCCAGGTGGCAAAGTATTTGGGTTCAAAGCATTAAGGAAATTTGCTGGCAGGTAAAACGCTGATGGGGAAAATGTTAACAGGCGTTAGTGCTCCAGAGTAAACTTGCTGCGGTGAAGCTGCAGTAAGAATAGGGGATCGGAATAACCTCCGGCAATCCTGCTTATCGCTTAATGCTTCTGATTCCTGTAACGACGACGGTTCATCTGTAGATTGATAATCATAGTCAGTGCCAGAATCGAGCCAATCACGCCTAATGATGCCCCCACCGGGATATGATACAAATCCGCAATTAACATTTTCACCCCGATAAATGCCAGTATCACTGCCAGGCCATACTTTAGCAGAGTAAAACGATCAGCGACACCTGCCAGTAGGAAATAGATTGCCCGCAGGCCAAGAATCGCAAACAGATTAGAGGTCAGCACGATGAAAGGGTCTGTCGTGACGGCAAAAATAGCAGGGATGCTGTCAACAGCAAAAATAATATCGCTAAATTCAACCATGATTAACACCAGTAACAGCGGTGTAGCGAACAGCACGCCCTGCCGGCGAACCAGAAACTGCTCACCTTCCAGCTGATCTGTTATGCGCAGATGGTTTTTGAGCCAGCGGATTATGGGATTATTGCCCACATTATTCTCGTTTTTCTCTTTTATCCGCACCATTTTAATTGCGGTGAAGAGTAAAAAGAGGCCGAACAGATAGAGTATCCAGCTAAACTGGGTTATTAGCCAGCTGCCAGCAATAATCAAAAATGTGCGCAGAATTATGGCACCAAGCACACCCCAGATAAGCACTCTGCGCTGCAGGTTTAACGGAATAGCAAAGTAGTTAAACAATATCAACCAGACGAAGACGTTATCTACAGCCAGCGCTTTCTCCAACAGGTAGCCTGCCAGAAATGCCATCGCATGCGGAGTTGCTGCCTCCCATCCAACGGTTAAGCCAAGATACCACCAGAAAGCGAGAGCAAACAGTAACGAAACGGCCACCCAGAGCAGTGACCATAATACCGCTTGTTTTGTCGATAGTGTTTGAGCGCCATGCCGACTCTCCGCGATGAGATCGATTAGCAACATTACTGTCACTAAGGCGGCAAAACTTACCCATAGGAGAGGGTTTGCAATTGAGTTCATATCAGGTATTCCGAAAAGCAAAATTTCATCAGAAAACAACAGCCACTGCTCTTATGCACTACCTCATCTTTCCAGTAAGGCTTTACTCATGACCATGTGATTGCTTGGTTATGTGAAGCCTGAATTAATCCGATGCGGATAAACAGATGAGAAATTACTTTTTTTATTTAAAAACAGTATGGGATGTGTCTGCCATCAAATCAATTGTTGTTAGAAATCTGTTTTTAGCTCACAGCGTTAAAGATGATCATGGTGGGGATATGCTTTCGAAATCTTGGGTTTCAGATTTTTTTTTTAATATCTGATGTTTATTGGTAATAAAATGAAAAAATTGTTTCATCTTTAGTGTGGGGCGGCAGATATGATATGGAAGATTTTTTAGCCACTATCGTTAATATTTCAGAGTGTTCCCTACAGTCCCTACAGAATGAATCGAGTTCAATTCCCGTGTTACAAAAAATCCAGGCGATCAAGTAGTCCCTTTCGCACGCAATCATACCGATGTGTCTGATATGGCATCGAGGAGAGATTGTGATAAAGATAACATTTATTAACAAATTTAATATTTTTATGCAGGAGGGGTACTCTAGTGATCGATAAAAAATGTGTATTAAGGCTCCAGATCTGGCTGTCAGGGGTGACATGATTATCAGCTGACTCGGATAGTGAATTAAAAACTTAATAAGAATTAATACAGTAATGTAAAGCATTAAGCATAAAAAGGACGAATAACATGCCAACAATCAATCTTACGCCTTTACAGTCCCGAATAATGCGTGACATTGTGAGCTGGGTGCGCCGTGGGCAATTAGCAACAGGAGCACATGTTGCTGAGTCTCGGTTAGCCAGAGTTTTAGGCGCTTCTCGTTCACCTATTAAGGTAGTACTAAATATATTAGCCAGTCAGGGCATATTTATGCATGACAAAAATCGCGGTTTTTTTATGGCTTGCAATGCCAGCGAGTTAAGCGATATGGCTGAACAGCTATTGAGTAGCAATAGCGATAATCTATACCAGCACATCACCAGACTAAGGTTTACTGGCAATCTGCCAGACTACTTTACTGAAGTTGAACTGATGCGTAAGCTCCAGGTATCGCGTACCCTGTTGCGCAGTGTGTTGATGCGCACTCAGCAGGAGGGCTGGATGGAGTTCAGGGCAGGTCAGGGCTGGAAGCTTCTGCCAATCATCGATTCCATGATGGCCTGGCGTGAGAGCTATACATTGCGGACGATGATAGAGCCTATGGCGATACTTTCTGAGAACTTTATTATCAGTCGCGAGCAACTCGAACACTGTTACAGGCAACAGCGCTGCATCGCTGAGCGAGGCTACAGGACAATGACGCCTTTGGAATTGTTTGAGGCCAATTCACATTTCCATGAAACGCTGGCAGGCTGCTCTGGAAATCGGTTTTTGTTGCAGACTATCTGCCGAATCAATCAGCTACGGCGACTGGTCGAATATCAACTGGTACGCCACGGTGTTTCCAGTAATAAAGGGCAATCGGGCGAGCATCTGCACATTATTGAGCTGTTGTTGCAAGGTAATCGCGAGGCGGCAGCCAATGAAATGCGACTACATCTAGAGTGTGCGAGCAACAGACCGTTTAGCTTTGATAATCTCTGTACGTTTCAAAACTCAGCCTGAATATACTGTCAGCATCAGGTCATTTTTGCGATTGTCATTGACTCGCTTACAGAGCCCGGCGGGATAACGCCGTACTGTTTCTGTTACCTTTTGCTGCCACCCTTTAGTACCGCAAACGCTAATGTTTGCGGTCATCATACTCAGGCAAGGCTGCAAAGAGCAGCTGCAATTGTATTTCTGGAAAAAGCTTTCTTTCTCTTCTTTACATTACGGTTTAAAAAAGTTTTGGTAGCCTCTCTACGCAGATTAAGCACACTCAGCATGAAAGAACTCTCACTTACATATCGTATGAGTATAAACGGTCATAACTGTCAGATATTAAGCGAAATGCTTCAAATTAATTGATACTATAGTTTCTAGTTTCTTTTGTGCTTCAACTCACAGAAAATGAAGATCATGATGCAGGCACATCTTATAATTTGGATGTCCAGTGAGTCCGCTATTCACAAAAGTGTTACCAGGAACGCTATGGCCGGATGCTTTACATATGGATATCTGTGACTTGTTAGTGGTGCCTATTACAAGTGGCTGTCAACTCTAAATAATTAAGAAAAAATTTTAATGAATCTGATCAAGAATAACTACGTTCTGTTGTTACTTTTTGTACTCTATTTTTTGATTCCTATTGAATTTCGACTGTTATGGCAACCCGATGAGTTACGTTATGCGGAAATCAGTCGGGAAATGCTGGCCAGTCATAACTGGATAGTGCCCCATTTTTTTGATTTGCGTTATTTTGAAAAGCCGGTGGCGGGTTACTGGATTAACAATATTAGTCAGCTTATTTTGGGGCACACTAATTTTGCTGTCCGGTTTGGTTCAGTATTCTCCGTTTCCATCACTGCCTTAATGGTCTTCTGGCTTGCGAAAAGCATCTGGTCTGATCGGTCAACAGCGTTAATGGCGTCAGTGATTTTTCTGACGGGCCTGTTGGTCTATGGCGTGGGAACTTATGCGGCACTGGATTCTATTCTGACAATGTGGCTGACGGCTATTATCTGTGCCCACTGGTACGCCGTCCAGGCAAAACATATCGGCAAAAAATGTGCTGGCTGGCTATTGATGGGCTTTGCGTGTGCGATAGGTGTGATGACTAAGGGATTTCTTGCGCTAGTGGTGCCCACTATTACGCTCCTGCCGTGGGCAATTTGGCAGAAGCGCTTACGTGAACACATAATTTATGGTCTGGTTGCCTTGCTGGCCGCTGTTATCCTTATTCTTCCATGGGCCCTGGCCATAGCCCATCAGGAGCCAGACTTCTGGCACTATTTTTTCTGGGTAGAACATATTCAGCGCTTTGCACGTGATGATGCACAGCATCTTGCCCCTGTATGGTTTTATCTGCCAATTCTATTACTGGCCTGTCTGCCCTGGGTGGCGCTATTACCGGGTTCTCTGAAACTTGGCTGGCAGGAGCGGCACACTTCCAGCGGCAGCTTTTACCTGTTGCTCTGGGTAGTATTACCTTTTGTCTTTTTTAGCATGGCTAAAGGAAAGTTGCTTACTTACATCATGCCCTGTTTTGTACCGCTTTCTATCCTGATGGCTCGTCATGGGGTAAATCTTTCGAAGCAAAATGGCGTCACATTGAGAGTAAACGGCTGGATAAACGTGCTTTTCGGATTGATTGCAACGGTTGCAGTCGTCGGTTTTCTGGCTCCATGGGGTATTGAGTCTGGTCTTGCCTGGCAAACGCATGAGAAAGAAAAAGTAGTAATAGCTGCTACTATTTTTCTTGCATGGTCCCTGGTGGGATGGATAACGCTCAAGCAGAGCGCGGAGCGCTGGTCTTGGGCTGCGCTGTGTCCGTTGATGCTGGCCCTGTTGGTGGGTGCCGCCATTCCGGCTAATGTAATAAATAATAAGCAGCCTCAGCCTTTTATTCACGAGATAGCATCGGAGCTAAAAAAGAGCCGTTACATTCTGACCAATAATCCCGGGGTTGGCTCTGGCATAGCCTGGATATTGCAGCGTAGCGACATCTGTTTTTATGATCTGAAAGGTGAGCTGGCGTATGGACTCAGCTATCCTGATGCAGCTGATAAATTTGTCTCCAGATCTGATTTTAGCCACTGGCTGATGAAAAATCGCCTTCAGGGTAACGTGTCTCTGGTACTGCTGTTATCTGATACTGACGCACAATCTTTTGCTGATTTGCCCCTCCCCGATTTCATTCTGCGGCAGGGTCGGCTTGTCTTGTATTACTATAATCAGTCCACTAACGCTGTGGGGTAACGATGCTGGCAGGCAGGCGGAGTTGTGGTCCACTTTTGCCCTGAACACCGTACTTAGACCGTCGGATCGGCCCTGCCAGAAAGCGGTCAGTTAGTGTGTTTTTAGCCCTGTTACGTTGTCTTTCGACAGCGGATCCATGAAAAACGTGAGTGATAACCTTGGGAAAAATGGGTATTGCGCCGGTAGCTGCCATGTGTTTGCTCATTACAATAGGTGCAGATATTAAGTTGTTCAATATTCTGCGCAGGCAATCCCCAACACTCTGCCATCTGTCTTGCCAGTTGTGGAAGATCGAACCAGACACCGTTCTGCCGGGCTTTAGCCTGAGGCCTTACTGCTGACGGATTATGAGGCTGCTGTTGCAGCCAGGGCAGCGTGTCAGCTATCCCTGCCGGTAATGGTTGCTGTTGTATTCGGGTAATCATATCCTGACCCAATTCATAGCAACAGGGGCCGATGGCTGGGCCAATTATCATCAGTAGTGTGCCCGGTGTGGCACCCAGCTGGCAGAGCTTTTCCATTGTGTTCAGATGGATGCCAGCGACCACACCACAAAGTCCACCATGAGCAGCAGCAACGTGGTGGTGCTGGCAGTCTGCAAACAGAATTGGCAGACAGTCAGCGGTATAAACCCCAACTGGATGATTGCCAGTACTGATCACTGCATCCCCTTCCTGGCTTTTTGGTGGTATGGACTGGTAATCCATCAGCACGGTTGCGCTGTGATTTTGATGGCCATATATGCACTGTTTTGGTGGATCAACACCCGCTGGCATGAAGTCGTATTCAGCCCAGTTCAAAGAATCCAGTAACCGGGAGCGGTAGTGATCACCAGTGTTAAAAAAAGACATTTTTTATTCTCTGTCAGTGCTATATGAGAATGGTATAAGCATAGCGGCCAGAGCCCCCATATCCAATGCAACCTGGCGATAAATAGTACTGGGTTGTACCGGCAGGCTGCATGTTCCCCGGTAATTTCGTTAAGGAAATCCTGTTCATATCACCAGCCATGAATTGCTACTCCTTTTTTCTGGTTAGTTGCTCTAGACTCATACCCACTACCTGATCATTTTTAAAATAGTAGTCAAGAGCGTTGATTGTGCTGCTATTTTTAGATGTTGCCATCGAAATAAATCGCTGACACAAAGATATTCGGGCTGAAGGAATTTTGAAATAGTTCGCTATTTCATCTCGGGTCGCGCCTAGCAAAGGTGCCGGAATTCCAGACAGGTAGATCGGCCGGGCAGGCGTGGCACATTTAGCGTGGTGATCCATCGAGGCTAACATAATTGTTGAGAGATTATTGTGTTCAGAGGTATTGCGTGCAATAAACCACCACGTAACATTCTCTGCCTGAGAGTGGTAACAGAGCCATCTGGCATTGTCATTTTGCTGAATTTCTCCTTTATACTGTTTCTGGAGATCTCCGAGTGTAGTGCGCTCCATCACAATGGAGAAATTGCGCGAACGAAATGTCCATGGGCGTATATTCTTATGATCAATAAACACTGGATGGGTGGAACAGCTTTTGCCGTAGTGACGAGCAAAACCCTCTAGTGTCGCCGCAGAAACAGAGTGGATTAACAGAATGCCACACAGCGCGGCAGACATCGGTTTAATCATCTTTTATTACCATTCTGGCCCTATCCTGTCGATGATAAAACAGTGTGTTGAGCCAGCAATATATTTTGTCTTATTTTTAATAGAAAGTGTTGCACTTAAAAAAACCGGTTGTCCGAAAGGAAATAGTAAGGATTATGAGAACCCTTCATTATTCAGGTAATTATATCCTCATGTGATCAGCGGTTATTCGATTATCAGATATGCTCGTATGATCAAACTCAAGACATCTGTCAGACCCCACATGAGTTCGTTCTTTAACCTGAAAGCAGCACTCTCTCAGGGTAACAACTAAATGGATAAAAAATAAGTAGCGATTATGATTTGTTTTTAACAGACCAGCCTGTTATATCACATTGCCCCGGTAGTATCAGAAGCCATTTGGGTGTCGGGTTTCATAATATAGGGCAGGGTATCACGGTTAGGCAACGATATTATTGTTTCGTTAGTATGTTTGTGCAACGAATCAAAAAAGCGTTACAAACTAGGGCAGATCCTGAGCTGAAACGCAGTCTGCGCCTGCTAAAGAGATGAATGCATAAAAACAGGCCAGCCTGGTCGTTAAGGGTAGTGCCAGCCATTAACACGCATCGTTCCCGATAACCAGATTCTAAAAAGTATCAGATTGCTGATTGTTTCCGGTCCTTGAAAGGTTGATCTTACAGGCTATCCCGGTAACAATCGCGCTAACGCGCTCTTGCTATAAAGATAAGAGGAATCAAAGCTGGCACGCGTTATATGTTCGCTCAGTGGGTTATAGCATTGGGATCCTATTACCTGATCATAATCCTGAATTATGGTACTGGTTTCGCTTAAGGTAGAACGAATGAAAAAATATTTGCTGCTAATTATTCCTGTTAGCGTAGCATCAGGTTGTGCTGGCCACTGGCAGAAAAACCGGGAGGATGCAACTAATTTTTACGAGGCGAGTCAGGTCTGTAGCCAGCTGGAGACCACGGGGAACAGGTCTGCTTTGCTTAATCCAGACCAGCTTGGCGGCATTCAGGCCAGTGAATACCAGCGTTTGCACACTGCCCGCGAAAGGAGAAATTATTTGGAAACAGCAGCCTCTGATAATGGTTTCCCTACAAAAATTCAAATGGATAAATACGCTGAATGTATGAGAAGCAATGGCTGGTCATTGCAGGATTAAGGATAATAACGCACAAAGTTAGTGCGGAAGCGTAGCTGCAACATATATTCAGCTTTACCATTGCCCCTGCTGCACGGGAAATGACAGATAGCAGAAAATATTGCCATGTTTATCACTATAGCCACAGATTCCAGGCCCGATAATTCAGTTGCAATGCTTACAGGACGTGTTTTTAACACCGTTTTCTGTTTGTCGAAATGGCCAGGGATAGTGATGGTAACTTTACCTTCTGCCAGGCTGTAGTTATAACTTTTTGTCACTGTAGTTTGTTTCAACACATTTATCATGATGGGAGAAAGTATGTACAACAGCAAAAGAGCGCTGTTAACCGCCGCGATTTTTATTGCAGCGTTGCCCCTGGTTTCCTGTTCTTATTGGAATCAGATAACAGAACAGCATAAAAATGAGCCAGTACCAGAAGAGACAATTGCACTGCCACATACCGCACAGGAACAAAATGGAGGACCGCATAAAATCGGGGTGGAAGAAGTGCCGGGCCCAAATAACGACTACGAAGTAAAGACCTTTTTTGCTGATTATAAGCGGTACCGCATTGGCGATGTTGTGCCCGACCTTTACCGGAGTAAGCCCTATCACATCACTAACTATAAAATACGTCATTTGCCCACACCAGAACCTGATAGCCACTGGACATATATGGGTGGGAATTACGTGCTAATTACGGATGCAGAAGGCAAAATCCTGCAGGCCAAATCGGGCGCTATTTTCTATTAACTTAGTTTGATGTGCATCTGTAATCATGCCACTAGTGTTGGCAGGACAGGTGTCCCGCAGTCAGTATTGGATACTTGCTAATTTTATTATGGCAACAAAAATGTGAGTAAATTTTTTGCAGCACGGCAGCACAGATATAAGAATTAACCTCTACTATTGTTCATGCCCATAAATCAGAAACCGTACTTCTTTGTTTATCTGTAAATAATTCATTAATAATTCTAATAAATTATGCTATCAACACTGTTGAATGTTACCGATAAGCCGGGCTTAGGGAAATATTTAGGTGGCAGGCATCAGTTTCCGTGATGTAAAAGAACATGCTCAGGCCCCAAGGCCATTTTTCCATTATCACAGAATAGTGTAGTTAACTATTGCCAATTACTTGTCATAAATAAGCCATTACTTATCAATTCAATAAATTAAACACATTAGAAATTGCACTTTTTTTTAGTTACCGTGGGACCCTGCATAAAACGGAGAGAATGTTATGTCCTTAATCAATACCAAAATCAAACCATTTAAAAATATGGCTTTCAAAGATGGCCAGTTCAGCGAAATTACAGAAAAAAATATCGAGGGGCGCTGGAGCGTATTCTTCTTCTATCCGGCGGATTTCACCTTCGTCTGCCCCACTGAGCTGGGCGATGTAGCCGATTATTATGAGCAGTTCCAGCAACTTGGTGTGGATATCTACTCTGTGTCTACCGATACTCACTTTACTCATAAAGCATGGCATAGCAGTTCTGACACTATCAATAAGATTAAGTATGCCATGATTGGCGATCCTACTTGTGCATTGACTCGTAACTTCGAAAACCTGCGCGAGAGTGAAGGCCTGGCTGACCGTGGTACATTCATCGTTGATCCTCAGGGCATTATTCAGGCGGTTGAAGTAACAGCAGAAGGTATTGGACGCGATGCAGCAGATCTGTTGCGTAAAGTTAAAGCAGCTCAGTATGTTGCAGCGCATCCTGGTGAAGTTTGCCCGGCTAAGTGGAGAGAGGGTGAAGCAACGTTGTCCCCTTCGCTCGATTTAGTTGGCAAAATTTAAACCCACACTATTGCTAATTCATTCATTTTTATTAATCGGGTGAACAAGTACCCGATTTTTTTCTGCCAGGGGGAGAAGTGATGCTTGATATAAACATGAAAGCGCAGCTTAAGACCTATCTTACGCGTTTGACGAAACCGATTGAGTTAACTACTACACTTGACGATACCCAGCAGTCAACAGAAATCAGGCAACTGCTAACCGAGATTGTCACCCTCTCAGATAAAATTACGCTGAGAGAAGAGAATGAGTTAGCAGTGCGTAAACCTTCATTTCTTATTACGCATCCCGGAGGTCACAGGGGTGTGCGCTTTGCGGGTTCGCCAATGGGTCATGAGTTTACCTCATTGGTGCTGGCACTGCTCCAGACAGGTGGTCATCCTGCTAAAGAAGCTTTGCAGTTACAGGAGCAAATTCGACAACTCGACGTGGATCTGGAATTTGAAACTTATTATTCGCTTTCCTGCCACAACTGTCCGGATGTTGTTCAGGCACTCAATCTGATGGCAATACTTAATCCGCGCATCTCTCACACTGCGATTGATGGGGGGATGTTCCAGAATGAGATTGAGCAGCGTCAGGTGATGGGAGTACCGGCTGTATTTCTGAATGGCAGCCTGTTTGGACAGGGGCGTATGACGCTTTCAGAGATTGTCAGATAAAAAGCGTCTGTAAAGGCGCTTTGCCCGCCCCATCACCGGATACCAGCACGGCTGGCAATCAATACTAAATAAAATAGAAAACTTTAAAAGGCTGCTGCGGTGAGTAGCCTTTTTTGTGTTTTACTGCATAGTGATAATTAGTCTGCCAGAGTGGCTGTCATATAAACACCATTACGACTTAATGCGCTGGTGATTTTATAAGAACTGGCTCCGGCTGCTTTGGCTTTTGCCGCAATTCGTGCTTCAGCACTATCTAAAGTACTGCCATAAGCAGAAACACTTTGACTGGCGTAGCTGCCAAAAGTGGCTAAAGTCAGAGCAGAAATTAGCAATACACCCATTTTCTTCATAATCCTTTTCCTTATTTTGATAACTGTTTGCCTCATAATGAGGTATTACGAGTGACTATATAATATCAGCTAAACTATTAGTTATTTCACCAGAAGTGCAAAATAGATTAAACTTTTTATTTATATTAAATAATTATGGTAAATAAACCATGTGCTTATTTTACAGGACATAATTGTAGCGTTTCAACAATTTCTGACTAGTGACAGGCATGAGAATTGTGTCAATTTTTATTTTAGACTAAGAGAATAAAATTCTCATCACCATTTGAATTGACCGGAGAGGTTGGTATTTTTTCGCGCTGAACAGATCGTTATAAGATGATAATCAAACATTATAATAAATTTATGTTACTAAACAGTGACTTGGCAAAAATCTTAGTGATGTGCTGGAGTTATGCTGATATTGATTATCGGACTCCTCAAACGATATTTGGTAAAGGAGTAGGAAGAGTTCCATAAATTTTTGATAGCTACAATATATTGATACAATTTTATAATTTCTCCCTATTAATAACTTTCTCCTATTACTACGATGGTCATTATTATCATTACCATGACTTTACATCAGGCTTAAGCCTGCCGGCATGGCCATATAGCGCAGTATTTTATATAAATGACATGAAAATAATACTCAAGAGAAGAGTGAGATAATTATCATATAGATTGAAATACTTACTTAATATTACTTATCCAGGAGATGTAACATCGAATTTAGGTGCCCGTTGCTTGCCAGACATTATCTTTTCATTTTAACCAGATGTTTTTCTCTGGTGGTACGCACGGAGAGTAATGTGACAGGGATGGTATAATTAACATGGTCGACTGTATGCGATGTTATTGTGATCAGGCGAAGTTAATTAACTATCTCTGGCTTGTCTTCACCTACCCATCAAAAAAGAGTGCAGGTTGTTTTTACTGTAAACGCTGGAGATGGCTAGCCTGCAAGATATTGTATCGTGTAGTGGTGGGGGAGAAATGCGCATTTTGCCTTTTCCTGGCCTATGAAAAGACTGCCGGTGATCAAATGCGATATCATCCTGCTTACGCGGCGTTTAGGTAAGCAGGATAGCGGTTTACTTCTGACTGCCTACCAGTTCCGTCAGCAGATCATTAACTCCATTGCTCATACTAGTAAAGTGAGTGAAATGAGAGCGGGTGGTTACCACAAAAACCCCAACATTATGTTCTGGCACCATTGCCATATAACTAATAAAACCACCGCCACCACCAGTCTTATGAATGATACCGGGGTGCCCGTCGCGAGGTGCCATATAGACCCAGCCCATTCCCAGCGCATCGGCCCTTCCGGGTACATCCAGCCCGCTCACTGTAGTAAGTTGATCTCGCTGATATATTAGTGTTTGCAGCCTGTCAATTTGCTTGGTGCGCATATGGACGTCGGATTCCAGGAACTGGCGCATCCAGCGCGCTATGTCATCTGGAGTGGAATAAAGGCCACCACTGCCAATAGCCGCCAGGGTATTGTTGCAGGGGCTAGCTTTTATTGCTGGGATCATCAGACGATTGCACTGTTCCGGTGATGGCGTGAATGTGGTGTCTTTCATTCCCAGCTCTTGCGTGACCTCCGTTTTCAGCAGGATGGTATAAGGCTCATTGGCAGCATTGGCCAGGGCGTCTGCCAGCAGGTCAAAAGCCAGGTTAGAGTAACCAGCGGAGACCCCGGGAGGAGTCCTGAGATGTGCACTATTCAGCCAGCTCCAGCGCTGTTTACGTGATGGCCAGGTGAACACTGGCCGTGACCACAGGCCGCCAGGCATTTCACGCGGTAAGCCACTTGTGTGGGTTGCCAGATCAATCAGACGAATTGGCATACTGCCATAGGAGGGTACAGCGAAGCCTGATGGTGCATAGTTGCTAAGTGGATCATCAAGGTGTAATACACCCTGCTCAGCCAGTTTTACCATTACTTCGCTGGTCATTAATTTAGTCAGAGAGGCAATGCGGATCAGTGAATCTTTTTTTGGCAGCGTCGCATTACCGGGAAATGTTTCGCCATAGCTGGTGAAGAGCTGCTGATTACCATCAATCACGACGAGCGCCATACCTGTAGCGCCGCTGGAATGGAATATACGTTTAGCGTATTTATCGGCAATTTTAGAGGTCAATAGTGGGTCAGGGCTGCTGGTGGCACTTTGTGCTTTGCCTGCCAGGGATAACGCAGTTGCTGCCAGCACCAGAAATAAACGGATGGCGTATTTCAACGTTAGTGGCCTCTCTCTTCAAAAATAAAAAGATGAGCTAGTTTAGTGATTAGCGGAGGGATGAAAAGTAATAAACCATGCATGGACTAATCCGTTTTATTACAAAATATTACAAACAGCTTTTTTCTTTTTATTATAGCTGATAATTACATGATAACTATCAGCCAGTTACGCGGTGGGGCAAACGGTCTGACCTCAGGAATGGCTGCTATTTTGCTATTCCGCTGAAGTTAGCTGATGGAAGATTATCAGAGAGCATGTCTGACACATACTGTTATTTTCTAGCAAACTGGATATTGAAGGGGATGACATACGCTGATGTATCGTTACGGCAATATAACTCCCCCTGTGCGGGGGAGGTTTTGTTGTGCGTAGTGATCAATCGTCGAGAAAGCTACGCAGCACTTCCGAGCGGCTTGGATGCCGTAATTTACGCAGTGCTTTGGCTTCAATTTGTCGGATACGTTCGCGTGTGACGTCAAATTGTTTACCTACCTCTTCCAGCGTGTGATCGGTATTCATATCGATACCAAAACGCATACGCAACACTTTCGCCTCACGTGCTGTCAGTCCGGCTAGTACATCATGAGTGGCAGAACGCAGACTTTCAGAAGTAGCGGAATCTAGCGGTAATTGTAACGTGGTGTCTTCAATGAAATCCCCCAGATGGGAATCTTCATCATCACCGATAGGCGTCTCCATAGAGATTGGCTCTTTTGCTATTTTTAGTACTTTGCGGATCTTGTCTTCTGGCATCATCATTCGTTCAGCCAGCTCTTCCGGCGAGGGTTCCCGCCCCATCTCCTGTAGCATCTGGCGGGAGATTCGGTTGAGTTTGTTAATGGTTTCAATCATATGTACCGGGATACGAATGGTACGCGCCTGATCTGCGATGGAGCGGGTAATTGCCTGACGAATCCACCAAGTAGCATAGGTAGAGAATTTGTAGCCACGGCGATATTCAAATTTATCCACGGCTTTCATCAGTCCGATATTACCTTCCTGGATAAGATCGAGGAATTGCAGGCCACGATTGGTGTACTTCTTAGCAATTGAGATCACCAGACGCAGGTTAGCTTCGACCATCTCTTTCTTGGCGCGCCGGGCTTTGGCCTCACCAATCGACATGCGTTTGTTGATATCTTTTACCTGACTAATAGTCAGACCGGTTTCTTCTTCAATCTGAAGCAATTTTTTCAGGCAGCGCTGCACATCTTCTGTTACATCATGCAGTTTTTCAGACCAGGATTTATTCATGGTTAGTGCAGTCTGAAACCAGGTTTCACTGGTTTCATTTCCCGTGAACAGGCCCATGAAATTTTTCTTTGGCATTTTGCAATGCTCAACACACAGTTTCATGATGATTCGCTCCTGAGTCCGGACGCGGTCCATCATTTCACTCATATTGTTGACCAGAAAGTCAAACTGCTTTGGTACCAGGCGGAACTGTTTGAAGATTTCTGACAGCTTTAGGATCTCTTCAATAGCGTTCTGGTGGCTACGGCCTTTTGCTTTAATCGTGATACAGGCTGATTCATACTGCGTGCGCAGTTCAGTAAACTTTTCCCGCGCCAGCTCTGGATCAATGCTGTTATCATCGTCGTTATCATCGTCACCGTTTTCATCGTCCTCATCCCGTTCTTCCTGCGAGAGTTCTGAACCAACATGAGTGGCTGTAGGGGCCAGCTCATCTGGGGCGTTCGGGTCAACAAAGCCGATAATCAGATCAGAGAGGCGTGCCTGGCCTGCTTCAACACGATCATACTGCTCCAGCAGGTAGGTGATAGCTTCCGGATATTCAGCTACTGAGCACTGAACCTGATTAATTCCCTCTTCAATGCGTTTGGCGATGTCAATTTCGCCTTCACGGGTCAGTAGTTCAACTGTTCCCATTTCCCGCATATACATGCGCACGGGATCAGTCGTGCGTCCTATTTCAGATTCGACACTGGATAGCACCTGAGCGGCGGCTTCAGCAGCGTCTTCATCTGTCTCTGCGCTGTTTTCGTTGAGCATCAGATCATCGGCATCCGGGGCTTCTTCCACCACCTGAATGCCCATGTCGTTGATCATCTGGATGATATCTTCGATCTGATCAGAGTCGACAATATCTTCCGGCAGATGGTCATTGACCTCGGCATAGGTCAGATAGCCCTGCTCCTTACCACGGGTGACAAGTAGCTTAAGCTGTGACTGCGAGTTTTGCTCCATAAGACGGTATCCACACTTAATTAATGATGAGTGTCGGTCAGTGAATCTACCAACAAATGCTGTACAGGCTTTTGGTTAGTGCCGCTACCTGCTTGCGGCTGTCAGGAGATGCCTGACGGATAATCGGCACTTAAGCCGCGTAAAATCGTTATCGGTATTATATAAGGCATATTCGCCTGCCATTGTTACAATGGCAGTAATATTTCTGAGCACTATTTTTTCCCCCGTGCTTCTGTCAGCACCCTTACCTCTTCACGCTCTTCCTGCGTCAGGCCATCAGTACGGGAGCGCGCAATTAAATCCTCTAACCGTTGCTCGAGGGCTGAGTCAAACAGATGGTTCAATGCATCTGTGAATGTTTTTTCAGCAATTTCCTGATCTGCTATCTCGTTCCACGTTGAAAGCTTTTCGAGAGTCGGCGCTGACTGGCTGCCGCGATAGTGCTCTAGTAACTGTCCTGTCGTCAGCCCCGGTTGCGATAAACAGTGGTTAATCAGTTCTTCAAACAGCTCCAGCCCGGGGAGTTTTGATGGCCTGAGTCCTGCCAGAGAAGGTACCTGTTGCGCTAGTCGGGGATTCTGCACCAAAAGCCCAATAAGTATACGCATAGTCGTGCGTTTTGGCTGGCGGGATTTTGTCTGTTTTCTGTTTTCAGCCTGTGCCGGTATCAGTTTTTCCAGCTGGTAATCACCTAATCCCAGCTTATTATTCAGTTGCTGGCGCAGAAAAATACGTAATATCTCACTGGGCACCTGATTGATGAACGATAGTGCCAGAGTGCTGAATTGAGCTTTGCCATCCGGGGAGCGTAAATCAACCTGAGGCATCAGTTTGTCAAACAGCAATACTGACAGGGGCAGAGCGTGATCCAGACGGTCTTCAAATGCTGCTTTCCCCTCTTTGCGTACCAGTGAATCGGGGTCTTCCCCATCTGGCACAAACATAAATCGCAGCAGGCGTCCATCGGTCATATAGGGTAGTGCTGTTTCGAACGTACGCCAGGCGGCGTCTCTGCCAGCTTTGTCACCATCGTAACAGCAGACAATATTATTGGTGTGGCGGAACAGTAGCTGAACATGTTCAGCGGTAGTTGAGGTGCCTAGCGATGCCACAGCGTAATCAATACCAAACTGTGCCAGAGCAACTACATCCATATAACCCTCTACTACCAATAACGTTGCTGGCGATGGGTGCCGTTGTAGTGCTTCATACAGACCATAAAGCTGACGGCCCTTATGAAAGATATCCGTTTCTGGTGAGTTGAGGTATTTAGGGGTACCGTCTGCCAGCACACGCCCACCAAAGCCAATTACCCGCCCACGTTTGTCGCGAATGGGGAACATGATTCGTTCACGGAATCGGTCATAGGTATCGCCTTTATCGTTGGTTACTAGCATGCCAGCCTCTTTCAGCAACTGTCGATTTTTTGCATCGGACCCAAACTGTCTGGCTGTATTTTCCCACCCTGGTGGCGCGAAGCCTATGGCAAATTGCTCTGTGACCTCTGCACTGAGACCACGTTTTAGCAGATAATCACGGGCACTGTTAGCGGCCGGTTGAGAAAGGCATTGCTGATAAAACTTATTCAGGTCATTCATCAGCTGCCAGAGGTTCTGACGCTGATGGCGTTCAATATGGCTGGAATCGCTCTCCGCTGTGGCGGGCACTTCCAGACCATTTAGCGCGGCTAACTCTTCTATAGATTCAACGAATTCCAGACGATCGTAGTTCATCAAAAAATCGATAGCGTTACCATGCGCCCCACAACCGAAGCAGTGATAAAACTGTTTTTCACCATTTACCGTAAAAGAGGGCGTTTTCTCATTATGGAAGGGGCAGCATGCATGATGATTTTTCCCTTGCTTTTTCAACTTAACACGGATGCTGATTAGATCAACAATATCCGTGCGGGAGAGCAGATCGTTGATAAAAGCACGCGGTATGCGCCCAGCCATATTTCCCCTCAATTTTCAGCTGTTAACTGCCGGTCTTCCCCGACCATACTGTTTAAGGCAATTTACTCAGTCATTCCCAGCCAGATGATAAGGGCAGGTTGACTGTTTGTTCACGCCGGGCGGACAACCTTCATTGTCGCACTAAAATGGCAACGAGCCGCGCATTCCTTTTGGAAGCACGGCTCGTTTGCGGCTGTGAGTCTGCCGCAAGCGGTAGAAAAGACTCCAGCCCTTAAAAATTCTTAGTACAGGCGAGTCCGGCGTGAATTTTCGCGCGCCAGTTTTTTTGCATGGCGCTTTACCGCAGACGCTTTAGCGCGCTTACGCTCTGTCGTCGGTTTTTCATAGAACTCGCGACGCCGTACTTCAGCCAGAACACCTGCCTTCTCGCAGGAACGCTTAAAACGACGTAGCGCCACGTCGAACGGCTCATTTTCACGTACTTTAACTTCTGGCATGTAACTCCCACCTCAATAAATTCGGTAATTTGCTGCTGGCCACATGCCAGCTGATCTCAATAAATGGTCCCAGATCCTGTCGCAATCCTACCACAAAACCAGCCGTGCTGTAAATTGTAAGATTAGTACTACCGCAATTGCAAATAACTAATTGTATTAATTATGTTTTTTATCAATAAGCTGGGCTGCTACCGTTAAGGAATACCGTCACCAGAAAACAGGATATTCTGCACTTCTCACGATAATATTAAGAAATTGCATTTTATATCATTAAGTTAATTCGACAAAAACAATGTATGTGCAGCACAAAATCACTGGCTATATCAAAAGCTGTGTTTTATCAACTGGAGCATGTATATAGAAAAACCTGAGGTAAAAACGGTAAAAAATACAGCAGGGTGCTCTCCGGTTGCGCCAGCTTACTTCAAAAATGGAGCACACTTAATTTACGAAACGTGCTTCGGGTCGGAAAACCGATTTATGCAGATAATGATGAATACTATATTTTTAACAGAATTAACCAAAATCAGTAATATTGTATGATGTTTTCGGCCGCAGGTTGGGAACAACAAGCCCCTTTTCCAGTCTCCCGGCCGGACACTTCTTGGCAGTTTAATGAAGATAATTGCATATGCCTTAATTTAGTTAAAGAAGCCATCGGAGCGGCTTAGTTGGAACAGGGGCCAGAGAATTTTTCCATAAAAATCATTTGAGTACAGGATGTATGGTCATTTTAATGCATCAGTAATTTAGTGAATTCTTTACTTTTAGCAGAGAAAAGATTTTGTTCTTCCGCATTCCGGTTGGCTAGGAGGTGATTACATTTTTTTCGTTTATGTTTTTGTCCTTAATACGATGCCACCGTGAAGAACGCTCATTATCATGCAGAATCCGGCAGCGTTGATATCATAAAAAACAGCTCCTGGCAGCATCAATGCCCTGAAAAATCGACAGACAATAGCTGTGTTAGCCATTCCGCAGTGTTCCAGTACCCCGTTTAGGAAAAGCTCTATAACTACATTTTGCAGTGTCTCTGCCATCAGACTAACGATAGCATGTTGAATCTGAAAAATCTGGCGTGCTTCCTGTTATCAGAATGTGTGCTTCATGTTATCAGGATGATAAAAAAATTGACTATATAATCAAAAACTGAGTAAATTAGCAGCACTAGGAAAATTCTTGTTCCAGCTAGTGAATTGTTACGATCTACAGAATATTTTCTTTCATCGAAACTCACAGCGGAAGAAAAACTTTGAAATATGTAGGAATTTATTCATTAGAATGCTGAATGAATATCTGCCTCGATATACTGACTATATTAAAATATGATTGTGAAGTGAAATATATAATAAAAAAAGGGTATGAGCTTGGAAAATCTTATCTTCAATTCTGGCAATATATCTATTAAATATAGATTCAAGCCTTCCACATATGATTGTAAACATTTGCTAATAGTCATGTCTGGTTTCAACGTCCCTGATCCAACAATTTATGATTTTACTATGCTGGAACACTGCCGCTCCGCCATCTTATGGATTAAAGATGATTTTAATGACAAGCCTGCATATTATTTGTGTAATGATATGAATTTTGGCATAGAAAATGGTGTCAGTCAGTTGATTAAAGGTGTTATTGATTACGTTAAACCAAAAATCACATCTACACTTGGCGCCTCTAAAGGCGGCAGTATGTCGTTATACTATGGTGTGAAGCATAACATCAGTAACATCATTACTGCGGTCCCTCAATTTAAAATAGGGAGTTATGTAGCTGAAGGTTACTGGGAGGATGTGGGTAAACAAATGATGGGGAATGTAACAGAAAACAATATAAATATGTTAGATAACTATCTAAAAACAACATTAAGATTAGATAAAAATAAAGATAGAAATATATATTTATTTACATCACCAAAAGATCATCAATTCTTAATAGAAATAAAACCAAATTTATCATGTTTTGATGGATATAGCAATTTCAGCTTAATTGAGAGTAATTCAACGTTTATAGAGAAGCACAATCAGGTTGCCGGATATAATTTAAATCTAATCTTGTCCATTATTTATCAGCTTGAGAATAATATTGCACCCAAAATTGGGCATGTTAAAAACGGTGATTCTTGGTAGTTAACACCTTGGTTTTGGATAAGAGATCAGTTTTTCAATTTAAAAAGTAATTCTTATCTGAAGCCAGTACCTGTCGATTCGGATATGTTTTTAGCTTCGGTGCGCCACATTGATTATCGTTACTCTGTGCCACCTTCTTTGATACAGTCATCATCGTTACGTTGAATACCTGAATGTATAACCTGACGGTTATTCAGTCGCAGGTATAAGCACTGCCTGGCTCCAGAATTCATTATTTCTGAATAGCTTCAGCTGATACAGCAATGCTGAAGTGTTTTCATTAAGCGGGCTGCATTACCATGGATATTTCATCTTGGTCTTTATTCAGGCCAGCGACAATACAGGTCGTTGCCGTAGCCATTTTCTGGTATTCACAAAAAACCGCCTGCCGCTTTCATTTGTCTGCTGGGGCAATTTTTTAATAGGTTACCCCTGTGTTTTTTTGTATTAAGTATCGGATAGATATAAATAATGGCGAAAGGAGTCTCTGCCAGATAGCGATGTGTTACACTCTGCGCCGTAATGTAAAGGTGATATTACTATGCGGGTTTTGGGTATTGAGACATCCTGTGATGAAACAGGCGTCGCCATTTATGACGAGGATAAAGGGCTGCTGGCAAATCAGCTCTACAGTCAGGTAAAACTGCATGCTGAGTACGGTGGGGTAGTACCAGAGCTGGCGTCGCGCGACCATGTGCGCAAAACGGTGCCGCTAATTCGTGCGGCGCTGGCTGAGGCGGCCCTGCAGCCACAGGATATTGACGCAGTGGCTTATACAGCTGGTCCTGGTCTTATCGGTGCGCTGCTAGTGGGGGCCTCCATTGGCCGTTCACTGGCGTTTGCCTGGGGCGTACCCGCCATTGCGGTGCATCACATGGAAGGCCACCTGCTGGCACCAATGCTGGAGGCCATACCGCCCGAGCCTCCCTTTGTTGCACTGCTGGTGTCAGGTGGCCACACTCAGCTTATACGCGTCATGAAACTGGGTGAGTATCAGCTATTGGGAGAGTCTGTTGATGATGCCGCAGGTGAAGCGTTCGATAAAACTGCCAAGTTACTGGGCCTTGACTACCCCGGAGGGGCTTTGCTTTCACAAATGGCGGCACGGGGCAGGGCAGGACGCTTCGTTTTCCCCCGTCCTATGGTCGGCAATCCCGGCCTCGATTTTAGTTTCTCTGGTCTGAAGACACATGCCGCCTTAACAATCAGTCAAAATCCACGTGATCCCCAGACTCAGGCGGATATTGCCCTGGCGTTTGAAGAGGCGGTAGTTGATACGCTGGCGATAAAATGTAAGCGGGCACTTGAGCTTACGGGATACCGGCAGCTATTAATTGCTGGTGGTGTTAGTGCTAATCAGAAGTTAAGGGCGCATCTTGAAAAAATGATGGCCGACCGTAGCGGGCAAATTTTCTATGCGCGCCCGGAATTCTGCACTGACAACGGAGCGATGATTGCTTGTGCTGGTATGATGCGGCTCAATGCTGGTGCCAGTGAGAGTTTACGTATTACGGTTTATCCTCGCTGGCCACTTGCAGATCTACCCCCGCTGGCAGAACACGGCAATAGCAATAGATGAGGTCTTTTTAAGGCGGGTGATATTTGCAATGATTTACCGGCGCTAAAACAGAGTGCCGGGCATACAAGTATGGTATACCCGTGTGGGGATTTCGGCAAAAACCAATCAAGTATAATTTAAGTTATTGCCTGCATATTTCCCCTAAATGCAGAGAACACATTTCTGAATACAGAGGACATGTTTCTTCTGAATGCAGAGAACATATTCCTGAACGCAAAGAACATACTGTGCACAGCGCTGAGCCCCAGTCTGGCGACAGAATTCATTTGAGGACTATAAGTGCGCCACAGTTCAGGATTTGAATCCCACGGTGCTTCTGTTTCTTTATCGTCTGTGTAGAAATGAATTTTACCTGCCAGTTTTTCCTTGTTTCTGTAGGCATAGCGTAACTCACTGGCTGTAACAGACTGTCCTTCTTCCCCTTTTTTGCTGACAACAGCGGACATATTTATGCCATCGAGGACGAAATGGATCTTATTGCCCGCGCCGCTCGCAGCCATCGCTATGCCAAGTTTGCTTCCTCTTTTAAAGAGAAGTTGTGGCGCGCATCGTGAAGCAACCCATTTAGGCTCTTCTTCTGTGCCGGGTGACTGGCGAGCTTCCTGATATATCGATGCTATATTAAATTTATTATTGAGTTCCCCTGCCGAGAAATAGCTATCCCACAGCGGATATTTTTTTGCCGTTTTCACTAAATCATTTATATTATCCGGTACTGAAATCTTTTTTGAATACTCTTCCGGATTATCCCAAAAATTGCGGAGTACATCGTAAAAATCTTCATTATCATTATTATGATAAATAAATAGTTGCGAGGTAACGGTGTCATTATATCTGTCAATAGTCGGTGCAGATGAATCATTTACTGCATAGTCAGATGCGTCCTGGCCGAGTGCAGAGGTAATATAACGCAGCCGGGGGTATCTCAGGCCATAGATCAGATCGCCTTGTGCTTCATTAAAATTTTCGTTGATGGGTGCCAGCCCAACACTGTCTCTATATATCAACGGATTATTCCTGACCATCCGGTACAGATTCAGGCCATCCGCGCTTCCCGCCGGGTCTGTGCTTAGCCATCGTCCCGCCCACGGCTGGTAGTACCGGTATCCGTAATAATACAGGCCTGTTGCATCACGCTCCTTACCCGAATAACGCACGGTTTTATAGTCAGCTTCTGTTTGGCCTCGCGCCGTCCACACGGCTGTACCCCCATACGGGTAGTACTCTTCCTGAGTGATAACGCTGCCATAACTATCCACTTCCATATTGCTGTTTCCCGTCAGGTTATGATAGCTGTAACGCATCTGATTGTTGCTGATGTCCGTCGGTTTGCCAGTTTCCCAGTGCAGTACCCGCACCTGTGCCCGCCCGGCTTCACCTATTGTGATAATCTGCAAATTTTCTTTTTCCTTTCCGCCACTCGTTTTGGTGCGCAGTTCAAGGCCCGGCAGATATATTACCTTCTGCGTTTGTGTACTGCCCTTCGTTCGCTGTGTGCTGACTTTCAGGACGCGCTGGCTGGATGCGTCATATCGGTAGCTTTCACTGTCGTCTGCTGTTCCGTCACGGAGTACAGGTGTTACATGCAGCAGTTCCCCGCGTGAGGACCAGCTCAGCCGCTGCCCGGCCAGCAGGATCTTCTGGTGCCCGCCGGCCGTGAACAGGGTATCTACTGTCTTCGCTTGTTCCGCAAGTGTGCTTAACACAGCCCGGTTGCTGCGATCACTGACGGTGATATTGGTAGTGTAACCGTTGCCAGATGCCGGAGCGCTGTGGCGGATCTGCGTCAGGTTGCCTCCGGCATCGTAGGTGTAGGTGCGGGTGTAATTTGTGTACGTCAGACTGTCTGGGGGAACGATGAGAGCAGATAATCTGCTGTCCTGCTGTGCAATGCCTGCCATCTCGCGTCCGGTGGCGCTGGCCAGCTGATACAGGTTGTCATAGGTGTACCTGTGCTCTGCTGCTATTTTTTGATTGCGCCAGAAACGAGTTTTTTCTGCATCGTTGCTAAAACTCAGTACGTTGCCCACAGGGTCATACTCATAGCGCAGCTCCTGAAGCACCCTGACGCCGGCAGTATGTCCGGCTGGTCGCTCTGTCCGGATGCCCGTCAGGCGCTGTGTTTCCGGCTGATATGTATATGTGGTCACTACGCCATTACCGTGTTCCTCGTGCAGTTTGTTGCCGGCAGCGGACCAGGTAAGGGATTTAACAATAATCTGCTCTCTTCTCCCTTTCAGCGTCAGCCAGCTATTCTTTAATTGTCCTGCCACGTTGTATGTCATGCGCTGCCGGTTGCCTGTAGCATCGGTGGTGATCAGTACGGCACCAGTTGCATCTGTCATGGTCAGGGTGGTGTAAACATCGCTGCTCAGCTGGTCGTTCCAGACGCAGGTATCCTCACCCTGCCATCCTGAAGTGAACTCCGGATAGTCCGCATTTTTCAACAGCCGGCGCGTGACCTGTAGCGGGATGCCGTTCAGGGCGATGCAATCTGTCTGGAGAAGACCAGCTGTATCATAATGACTGATGCACTGGCCAGCCAGGTTCAGGTTCTTTTTTTCCTCTGAGCTATCTGCCCAGACCAGACGTTCTGTCACTCTGGGAGCTTCTCCGTACGTCTCTTCAGTGACGCTCAGTAGTCGGCTAGGCAGGGAATCATCCTCATATTGCCATGTACGGGTGACAGCCTGTGCCGGATCTTCCGCATTATTATCGGTAATAGCAATGTGGGTGATAGCCATAAATGGCCGCCCGGCGACATCGTTCAGGGCAACGGTGACACCGGCATCAGCACTTTGCGTACGCAGCGCCGTACCAGAGAGATCTGTCAGACAGGTGAAGTTAGAATGGGTGGCATGATGCAGGCGTGGGTCGGCACTGCGGCTAAGATGACCACAGGCGTCATATTGATGGTGAGTGATGAGCTCATCTGTTTTTTCTGGGGTGTCGGGATGACGGTAGTAGGCGATGTTACGTATGGGCAGGTTGCGGTTGTCAAATACGGTGACCTTGGGAGTTTTACTGAACAGAGATGCGCACACAGGAGCTCCTTAAATGGTTTTGATTTTGTTTAATACATAAGAAAATATAATGTTTATTGAGTTGAGCAGATAATTATTTCTTAATCAATACATTTCTGAATTTGGTGGCAGCCGAACAGAAAGCAGTCTCTGTTTTTTGTTTCAGCGCTGAAGGGAGATACATTGGTGCGGCTTCAGCTATTAAGCTTCAGTTTGCTAAAATGGCTGGCTGATGCGGTTTTCTGGTAGTTAATTGCTGCGCTAAATAAAATAGTGCTGAATGCTTTTCCGCATAGCTGGCCTGTCAGCGAGTTTTATTTATCTTTGTTAAGGCCTGATTCTGCGTTTTAACGGGGTTTTTTACGATTCCACAAGCGGCTCTCCTGGCCACGCCACAGGCGCTGGATGTTGTTGTGATGACGCAACAGAATCAGGCAGGAGAGCAGGGAGACAGGAAAGGTGAATTGTGGTTTGAACCACCAGACATAAAAAGGAGCGATTAGTGCACTGATGATGGCCCCCAGCGATGAATAGCCACTTAACAATACAGTGAGTGACCAGGTGCAAATAATCAGGCCAGTCAGGTCCCAGCCAATTGGGGCGATGGCGCCAAATGCTGTCGCCACACCCTTACCGCCTTTAAACTGGAAGAAAAGTGGATATATATGACCAAGACAGGCAGCAATAGCAGTGAATCCCAGACCGATTGAAGATACGCCAAAATGGTAAGCCAGCCACACAGGGACCATCCCTTTAAGAATATCAAATATCAATACCGCCATGGCGGGCAGCTTTCCACCAACCCGTAAAACATTTGTCGTGCCTGGATTTCCAGAACCACTCAGCCGGGGGTCGGGCAGCCGGGCGAACCGGCACACCAGTATTGCACTTGAGATCGAGCCACACAGATAGGCGATGACGATCATGCCAGCTGTCATTATACTCATAATAGGGCTCCATATATCGGGGTGCACTGTTTTCAAATCAGACTGATAATACGCATAATTGTATAGAAGTGGTATCTGACAGAAACAAAAATTGAGAGAGATCATGGATAAAGTTTTTATTGAACAGCTCGAAGTTAATGCCATTATTGGTGTTTATGACTGGGAGCAAAAACTAAAGCAGAAGTTACTATTCGATGTTGAAATGGCTTGGGATATCGTTCAGGCGGCAGCGAGTGATGATGTTGAAGATTGTTTGAATTATGCACAATCCGTTGAACTGATTACCGAATATGTTTCAACCCGACGTTTTGCTCTGGTCGAACGGGTGGCAGAAGAGGTTGCTCAGCAGTTAATGAGCAAACTTAACATTCCCTGGGTGCGAATCCGTGTCAGCAAGCCCGGAGCCGTTGTCAGGGTCCGGCAGGTTGGCGTTATTATTGAGCGGGGCAGAATCTGAAACTACTTTAACAGGATTGCTATTGGTCTCAAATCAAACCACATTAATGCCCTGTTCTGATGCCAGCTATCAGGCTGAATCGGTATGCTATCGTTGTCATTAGAAATCTAATTATACCTGAGTGCTATTAGTCACTATGCAGGGTACGACATTGATATGAAGCTAACCCGCATTATGGCGGGAAGCTGAATGCTAACCGGGTTATTTTTGATGGCGTTATCAGCACCTGTCTTTTGGGTGATCTCATTATAAGAGAGGGGTCGATTTGATGGCAGATATACATCATCTGTGGGTGGCGTTTATTCTTGGTTCCGTTGAAGGATTAACAGAATTTTTGCCCGTTTCGTCAACCGGCCATATGATAATTGTCGGGCATTTACTCGGGTTTACCAATCAAACGGCTGCTACCTTTGAAGTCGTCGTCCAGTCAGGTTCTATACTGGCCGTCGTGGTGATCTTCTGGCGGCGATTGTGTAATCTTATCGGAATCCGCACCGGATATCTTCCCCATGAGGGTGCTGGTGAAGGGCGGCTCAATCTGATTCATATTCTGCTTGGTATGATCCCCGCTGTGATCAGCGGCCTGTTGCTACACGACATTATTAAGACACTATTTAATCCGATAAACGTGATGTACGCGCTGATTATTGGTGGCGTGCTGTTGCTGGCGGGCGAATACCTCAAACCAGCCCAGCCAAAAGCGACAGGCCTTGATGATATCAGCTACCTGCAGTGTTTTATGATTGGCTGTTTCCAGTGCCTGGCGCTCTGGCCCGGTTTTTCACGATCTGGGGCGACTATTTCTGGTGGCATGTTAATGGGGGTGAGCCGGTATGCAGCCTCAGAATTCTCTTTTATTCTGGCAGTACCCATGATGGCAGGTGCCACATTATTTGACCTCTACAAGAGCCTGCCATTTTTGCAATTGAGTGATTTGCTGCCATTTGCAGTAGGATTTATAACGGCTTTTATTGTTGCGATCATTGCAATTAAGGTATTTTTGCAGCTTATCCGAAATATTTCTTTTATACCCTTCGCTATTTATCGTTTTATTGTTGCTCTGATTGTCTGGCTGATTTTTACCTGACCATTCATTCAGAGTGATGAATGCCAATTGATTCTGACTTCAGCTGAATTTGCCACTCGTTGAGCGCCGCAGTGCGCTGCCGGGTTAACTCTTTTTTTATTGTAGCGCCGGTAAAGCCCGCATTAACAATCGGTGCTGTTGCGACTCCGGCGGCAATCTGCCAGGCCTCCTGAAGCCAGCGCCCTTGCGGATAAAGAGTATCCTCCATTCCGGCACGTCCCCGAAAATCAGCTTCACTGGCCAGCGCTAACTGCTTAACTCGTTGTGGTTTGCGCCATGCATCAAGCTGGTTGAATAAGGTGAGTATCTTGTCAGCAGGCTGACGCTCAATTGTGTGTACCATGTCATGGAATTCGGCCACCAGTACGGCTAAGTCACGAATAGCGGCGGGAACACGCAGCCGCTTGCAGAGTTCTCTGACCAGACCGACGCCCGCCTGGCCATGGCCATGATGGGCGGGCCATTTCTCCGGCGGAGTCACCCCTTTACCAACATCGTGACAAAGTACAGCAAAGCGCACATCAATCTGTGGCGTGAGGCAGGCTGCCAGTGCCAGGGTCATTAGGGTGTGAATGCCGGTATCGATTTCGGGATGCCACTTAGCAGGTGCCGGTATGCCATAGAGTTTATCAATCTCCGGAAACAGGACCGCTAGTGCGCCGCAATTACGCAGTACCTGAAAATAGATTTGTGGTTTAGGTGTGCTGAGTGCTTTTTCTGTCTCCAGCCATACCCGTTCTGGAGTCAGAAAGGCTAGCTCACCGTCGGCAACCATCTGTTTCATCAATACCGCAGTTTCATCTGCAATAGAGAAATTTAAATGAGCATAACGGGCAGCAAAACGTGCAACCCGTAAAACCCGCAGAGGATCTTCTTTGAAAGCCGGAGAGACGTGGCGCAGTAGTCGCTGCTTGAGATCCTGCTGCCCACTCCAGGGATCATACAATTGCCCCGTTTCATCCTGGGCAATAGCATTAATGGTAAGGTCGCGTCGTTGCAGATCCTGTTCCAGCGTGACATCCGGGGCACTGTAACAGGTAAAGCCATGATAACCGCTGCCTGATTTTCTCTCGGTGCGCGCGAGGGCGTACTCCTCTTTAGTCTCCGGATGGAGAAATACCGGAAAGTCGCGCCCTACCTGATGAAATCCTTTTGCCAACATAGCATCGGGTGTCGCTCCCACCACGACCCAGTCCCGTTCAGTGACTGGCTGATTCAGTAGCGCATCACGAACAGCCCCGCCAACAAGAAAGGTTTTCACATATTACTCCCGGTCAGAACGCATCAGCTTATATTACTCTGTGTTGCCACGGCAGAATACAGCAGAAAGAGCAACCATATTTATGCGATTTGCCGTGTATTGAGCCTGTTGTGATTAGCCCATCCAGCGATGCGTCTTTTTACGCCGTGAGAACAGAAACGGTAGACAGAGGCCAATCAGCAAACCGATTCCGGCCACGCAACCGCCATATATAAACCACTGTAGGATAATTGCACGTTGTTTATCATCGAGCTGGATGTTAGCGGCATCGACCTTTTTTTGTGCCACAATTAGCTGATTTTTTAACTGCTGATTTTCGCGCTTCAATCCGTTGATGATACCATCACTGGCTGCGACTTTTTTCTGCATCCCACTAGTGCGTTGATTCCATTCGCCCTCGATATTATTAATCATATTAGTAAGGTCGCGAACCTGCTGCTCAAGGCGGGGCACTTGGGTGCGCAGGCTTGGCTCGGAACTGAGCTGCGAGAGTGGAATCCAGGCTGTGTTGCCATTGCTATCGCGAATTTGTCCATATTGTGTGTTTTGATCGCTTTGCAGCAACGTCACTGTTTCGCCGGCTTGCAGGGTTTTTATCAGGCGGTATTGATCACCGGGGCCACTGCGAACCCAGGTAAAGAGTTCATCAGAGATATAACGCTTCTCTTCTGCATAAGAGGTTGCTACAAGGCTGAAACTCAATAATGCCAGGCTAATCAATGTAGTTGCTTTCATTCGATCTCTTTTGAATAAAATCCTTAATAACTATCTGGACAGAGTCTGAAACTGCTATCCCCAGTACTGAAATAAGAACTATCTGACCCCATCAGCTAAAAACCAGTACAATCGGAATGCTGCGCTCGCTATTACATGACAGAATCGTTAAGGGTGTTTTAGCCTGATGAATATACATTATGGTTCTCTCTTTGCGGCAAGTATGTGACAAATCCGGTAACTGCGCCAGGTAGAAAGTATTGAACAGGTCCGTATGGCGCCCAAGGCAGATATGCCCGCCAGACCTTGATACTCTAATGGCATGATATGCGTATTGTAGAGCATGCTTCAGCTAGTACAACACCGACTCAATATACGTGAATAGTGTAAGGAAAAAACACGTGATGATCCGAAATCGATACACTACTACTATCGGCGTCAGGCTGAAATAAGCGCATGGACATAGAAATTGAGATCAAATTGATTATCGATGCCTCTGCTGTGGCTAAATTGCCGCAGTGGCTAAGTGCATGGCCCACCCAGCATAGTGCTGGCCGGCAACTGACCAATGTCTATTTCGATACTGATGATAACCAGCTGCGACGCTGGGATATGGGATTGCGTCTGCGCGGGTTTGATGAACGCTATGAAATGACGCTGAAAGTGCAGAATGATGCGGTTGGCGGCCTGCATCAGCGTCAGGAGTATAATGTGCCGCTGACTCAGCCCCAGCTGGATTTGTCCCTTCTGCCTGAAGATATCTGGCCGGCAGGCACAGACTTTATGCAGGTACAGGAGCGGCTTGTGCCACTATTCAGTACTCACTTTGTGCGTGAAACATGGCTGGTCACTTACCCGCAGTGTGAAGTTGAAGTGGCATTAGATCGGGGCGAAGTGGTGGCAGGTGTTCGCCAGCAGCCATTGCAGGAGATCGAACTGGAGTTAAAATCGGGAGAGCGTAGTGCGTTACTCGCCTTCGCTATGGCGCTCGCTTGCCATGATGGCCTCAGGATGACAAGCCTTAGTAAAGCTGCCCGTGGGTACTCTCTGGCTCAGGATAGTCTGCCTCAGTCACCGCGTGCCTTGCCAATACTGCGGCCAGCAAAGAACGCTTCGGCAGAAGAGGGTATGCTTGCTGCATTACAGCTCGCACTGAGCCAGTGGCAGTATCATGAAGAGCTATGGTTGCAGGGAAATGCCGAAGCTATTAATGATATTCGTCAGGCATTGAAGCTGGTGAGTGATACGTTTTCACTGTATAGCGCGCTGGTGCCGCACAGAGCGAGTGCTACACTGCGTCAGGCCCTGGCCAGCCTGGAAGCCCGTATTGAGAGTGAGGCTGTTAATCCCGAACAGTGCTGTTTTTCAGCAGTCTGGCTTACGCCAAAAATACTACTGATTGACTGGCTGATCAGTGGCAGCTGGCGTATATATGTAAGCGAAAAAGCAGTTCGCCAGCTGCAAGGGCCCTTCAAACCCTTTGCCGATATTATGCTGACGCGTACTGCTGCTGCTCTGCGTGCCATGTTTACTACGGTTTTGCAGCCAGGGCAGTATCAGGACAAACTGTCTGTTCTGCAACATCATCTTAGGTGTGTGCGGCTGCTGGCGGGGAGCTATCCTCCGCATCAGGCAGAGGTCTGGCTTGAGCACTGGACAGCACTTGAGCAGGCAATCATTACTGCACAAGAGCAAATACTCGGGGTGTTGGCACGCCGGGCGGTAAAACAGCTACCGTTCTGGCAATAGCCCGGAAAGTAAACTATTTCTCCTGCTGGTGGGCTGGTTTAAACTTGGATGGATTACCGGCTGCGTTCCGTGTCGTCAAAAATGAGAAAGCGGAGATAACGTTGTAAACCGGGTAGTGATTTTGATATCGGTACTATACTAATTAAACTGGATGCCCATTTTTTCAGCGGCCTGAATACTACAATTAGCAAGTTAGCAGCCCTTTTATCACCCGGCATCAACTAACAGATATTTCTGATCTATCTCATTATCCTCATGAGAGTGTGGTTCATTTATCGATCTGGAATCGAGTCTTTAAACGTAAAACGTTCCAGATTATAAATCGCCGGGGAAGATAGTAATGCAGATTATGTTTTTTACGCAATTCGGCAAAATCTTCAGAAGAAGTCCCACCCACTTTGCTCATATCATGCCATAAGCTGTACCGTATTTTTTGCTGTACGGTGAGAACGATAAATTGTTCTGGCGATCTTTTATTTGCGGCCTTTAAGAAAGATGATTAGACATCTGAATAAGCGCTGTAGTTAACCTGTCTGATTTTTCAGCATACTAAATCATCACCCGTTACAGCAAAAGATGAGCAAGCCGCTATGTAGCTTGCCTGTCTTGCCAGGAAAGCACAATATTACTGTAATCAGACGGGCACCATTAAATCCAGGGATGGCAGCGTGAACAGAACAAATTTTTGGCGTGATGCTGGTGTTAGCTGGCCTGGCTCAGGTACCAGAAATAGCAATGCTGCTTGTCTTATTTAGGTATTTATTGTCAACGTGTATCACCCTGAATTGCCTGTTTAGCTATTCATTTTATTGTCATCCCACATTTTTACACAGGGAGAGAGTATGTCACCTTTATCGTTTGAGCCTGTTCCACCGCAACTGGACAAACAGAGACAATGTGTTGTGGAAAATTGGCCTGACACGATGGTGTCACCCGATCTTACGGCGCTGGCCGTCCTAACGTTTAGCGATTTTATCTGTGAAGGATTGCAGAGACATCCGGAATGGTGGCAGACGTTAATAACCCGTCCCCCTCAACCCGACGAATATCGCGGCTATGCTTGCGAACTTGCAGATTTGCTAGCAGGGATTGAAGACGAATCACGGCTGATGAATGCGTTGCGGCTGTTTCGGCGTGAAAAATTGATCCGTATTGGCTGGATGCAGACACTTAGTCAGTGTCCGACACAGCATACCCTGATGCAATTAAGTGTGCTGGCGGAGTCACTGATAATTGCCGCACGTGACTGGCTGTATGCGGCCTGCTGTAAAGAGATGGGTACTCCCTGCAACGCAGCAGGAGAATCACAACCACTTCTGATTCTCGCTATGGGAAAACTGGGCGGGGGCGAACTTAATTTTTCCTCTGATATCGATCTGATTTTCACCTGGCCGGAAAATGGCTTTACCTGTGGCGGGCGGCGTCAACTGGATAATGCGCAATTCTTCAATCGGTTAGGACAGCGTCTGATTAGGGTACTGAACAAGCCCGACAGTGAAGGTTTTGTGTACTGGGTAGATATGCGCTTGCGCCCATTCGGTGACAGTGGCCCCTTAGTGATGAGCTTTTCTGCACTTGAAGACTATTATCAGGAGCAGGGGCGTGATTGGGAGCGCTATGCCATGGTAAAGGCCCGGCTGTTAGGCGACCCGCAGCATTGCTGGAGTCGGGCGTTGCACAGTCTGTTACGTCCCTTTGTCTACCGCCGCTATATTGATTTCAGCGTGATTCAGTCGCTGCGTAATATGAAGGGGATGATAGAGCGGGAAGTTCGGCGTCGTGCTCTGGTGGACAATATTAAACTGGGTGCGGGTGGGATTCGGGAAATCGAATTCATTGTTCAGTTCTTTCAGCTAATACATGGCGGAAGGAATCAACAGTTGCAGCATTGTGAGTTGTTGTCCGCACTCCATGTCATTAGTGAAATGGAGCTGATATCTGAAGATCAGATAACGGTACTATATCAGGCCTATCTTTTTTTGCGGCGACTGGAAAATTTGTTACAAAGTATCAACGATGAGCAGACACAAACTCTGCCCACAGATCAGCTGAATCGATCCCGACTAGCGTGGGCAATGGGGCAACCGGATTGGGCAGCACTGCATCAGCACATTGAACAACATATGAAGGAGGTGAGAACTATTTTTGATGCGCTGATTGGCGATAAAACATCAGATAGTCCGGAGCAAAGTGATATTAATGATTATATCGGGCTGTGGCAGGGGGAATCAGAAGCGATGTTAACGAATATCCCCCCGGCATTAATACAGACCATTACTGATTTTCGCGAGGATGTTAACCGCCGCACTATAGGCCCCCGTGGGAGACAGGCGCTGGAACAGCTGATACCCCGGCTGCTGGCTACAGTCAATACACACGATGATGCAACCACTGTTATAAAGCGCCTTGTCCCGCTGCTGTTGAGTATACTAAACCGTAGTACTTATCTGGAGTTATTAGCAGAGTCTCCGGGTGCTTTGCAGCACCTGATTCGGCTTTGTGGCGCATCTCCTATGGTTGCCAGCCAGCTGGCTCGCTATCCGATGCTACTCGATGAGTTACTCTCTCCCTCTACGCTTTATCACGCGATGGCTTCTGATGGTTACCGCAATGAATTGCGGCAGTATTTGCTGCGTGTGCCTGAAGATGATGAAGAGCAGCAGATGGAAGCACTGCGTCAGTTCAAGCAGATCCATCATCTGAGAATTGCAGCGGCAGATATTAATGGAACGCTTCCGCTAATGAAAGTGAGCGATCACCTGACGTGGCTGGCTGAAGCGATAATTGAGGCGGTAGTACAGCAGGCATGGAATATGATGGTTAGGCGCCATGGTCAACCCGATCATCTTATCCATAATCATGATCGGGGTTTTGCGGTGGTGGGGTATGGAAAACTGGGTGGCTGGGAGCTGAGTTATCGCTCCGACCTCGATTTGGTGTTTTTACACAATTGCCCGGCCGGGGTAATGACCAGGGGGGCACGGCAGATCGACGGACGTCAGTTCTATCTGCGTCTGGCGCAGCGCATTGTACATTTGTTCAGTACGCGTACTTCAACTGGCACGCTTTATGAAGTAGATGCCAGGCTCCGGCCTTCTGGTTCTGCGGGTATGCTGGTAAGTGCGCTTGATGCTTACGATGAATACCAGCAGAAGGATGCCTGGACTTGGGAACACCAGGCACTGGTCCGTGCACGGGTGGTTTTTGGTGATGCTGCTTTGGCACAGCGGTTTGCAATTATTCGTCGCCGTATTCTCTGCCAAGAGCGAGAGCCGTTAACCCTCCAAACAGCCGTGCGTGAAATGCGGGAAAAAATGTATGTGCATCTTAGCAACAAGCATAAATCGCGCTGGGATATCAAAGTTGATAAGGGGGGAATTACCGATATTGAGTTTATCGCTCAATATCTGGTGTTGCGTTTTGCTCATCGGTATCCGGTGTTAAGCCACTGGTCAGATAACGTGCGTATATTCGAGCAGATGGCCCGTTGCAATACCATTTCACAGCAGGAGGCGCAAACCTTGACCCAGGCCTATGTAATGATGCGTGATGCGCTACATCAGAGGGCATTACAGGAGCTGTCTGACCAGTCTGAACCGACTGATTATCTGGCAGAGCGATGTCAGGTTGATGCCAGCTGGCAGCGCTGGCTGATTGATGCCCCTGAAGGGTGAGCCGACAACTAGCCAGTCTGACGTGTAACTGTGCTATTATCGCGTCCGTACTCGTTACTGTGTCTGGAGTCTCTGCAATGAAAGTAACCCTGCCTGACTTTGATAATGCCAGCATTCTGGTGGCTGGCGATATTATGCTTGATCGTTACTGGCATGGGCCCGCCAGCCGCATCTCTCCTGAAGCTCCGGTACCAGTAGTAAGTGTTGATAATGTTGAAGAGCGCCCGGGCGGGGCGGCAAACGTGGCGATGAACATCGCTTCTCTGGGCGCAACCTCTTATCTGGTGGGTATCACAGGAGAAGACGCCGCCGCTGAGATCCTGAAAGCACAATTGAGTACCTCACAGGTCATCTGTGACTTTGTCACTGCCACTACTCATCCTACTATTACCAAACTTCGGGTCCTGTCACATCACCAGCAGTTGCTTAGGCTCGATTTTGAACAAGCTTTTTCCGGTATTGACCCAGCACCGCTACACCAAAAAATTGCCGCCCGACTCAGCAGTGCAGGTGCGCTGATTCTCTCTGATTATGGCAAAGGGGCGTTAGTGCAAGCCGGGCAGATTATCAGGCTGGCCCGTGATGCAAATGTTCCGGTATTAGTAGATCCTAAAGGAACCGATTTTGAACGCTACCGGGGAGCGACGCTGCTGACGCCAAATCTGGCAGAGTTTGAAGCAGTTGCAGGTAAATGCGATAGTGAGCAAGAGCTGGTAGCACGTGGTCTGGCCCTGATTGCTGCCTTTGACCTCTCAGCATTACTAATAACTCGATCAGAGCATGGCATGACCCTGTTGCAGACAGGCAAAAGTCCGCTACACCTGCCTACTCAGGCACAGGAAGTTTTCGATGTCACGGGGGCGGGTGATACGGTAATTGGCGTGCTGGCGGCAGCACTGGCAGCAGGGGATTCGCTGGAGGAGTCATGTTTCCTCGCGAATGCTGCGGCAGGACTGGTAGTGGGTAAACTTGGTACATCTACCGTTACACCGGTTGAGTTAGAGAATGTAATTCATGCCCGCTCACAAAATGGTTTTGGCGTAGTGAACGAAAAAGAACTACGGCAGGCGGTAGATCAGGCTCGTGGCCGCAGAGAAAAGATAGTAATGACTAATGGTTGTTTTGACCTGTTGCATGCAGGCCATGTTTCTTATCTGGCCAATGCCCGTAAGCTGGGCGACAGGCTGATTGTAGCGGTGAACAGCGATGCTTCTGTCAAAAGTCTAAAAGGTGAGAACAGACCGATAAATTCACTAATAAATCGTATGACTGTGTTGGGGGCACTGGAATCCGTAGACTGGGTTGTATCTTTTGAGGAAGATACACCGCAACGTTTGATAAGTGATATTTTGCCAGATTTGCTGGTGAAGGGTGGAGATTATAAATCAGAAGATATTGCAGGCAGTAAAGAGGTGCTAGCTAATGGCGGTGAAGTACAGGTGCTTAATTTTGAAGATGGCATCTCAACTACCAGCATTATCGACTGGATTAAGAAATACTGCTAAAGGAGATTGATGGGCGGCTTGAGCGACGCCCACATGCTCTTTTATTTATGTTTATGTGTTTTCTTATCTTTATCATTTGTGGTATCGCTGCTGTCGTCATTGACGGCGCTGTCCTTGTTGTTATTAACCCTGCTGCTATCGTTGCCACTACGGCTCTCCAGTGTGGCGATACGCGCTTCAAGCGCAGTGAGTTTTTCGCGGGTACGTTGCAGTACCTGCGTTTGTACATCAAACTCCTCACGATTAACCAGTTGCAGTTTAGATAGCTGATTTGTCAGTATCTGACGAATCTTTTTTTCCATATCGTCACCAAAGTCACGAATTCCTTTCGGAATAGCATCATGTACCTGACGGGCGAGTTGTTCAATTTTTTTTGGGTCAATCATAGCAGGGCCCCCGTGCAATAACAAAGATGTGGTTAAGTGTAACCTGTTTTGGCCGGCGGGTAACTAGGGAAAGTTGAGGTAATCAGATATTACCAGATGGTACTCTTTATGCTAATTGCGCATCAGACATAACAGCGTTATAGTGAACTCACTTATTCTCAGGGCGGGGTGAAATTCCTCACCGGCGGTAAATCAGCTCAGGCTGAAAGCCCGCGAGCGCTTCGTAATGTTTTCGAAGAACAGCAGATCCGGTGAAATTCCGGAGCCGACGGTTAAAGTCCGGATGGGAGAGGATAACGTTTAATTAACGCCTGGTGGTGCCTGACCGCTTGCCGTAATTACTTAATTCATTAAAACGCTCCTTAACTTGCCCTGATTCTGGTGTTTATGTCACTAAAAGGTTTTTACCATGAATCAGACGCTTACTCTTGAATTTGGTCCTCCTGAACAGCGTGTTAACGCCGCTATTGCTGCACTGCGTGCTGGCCATGGCATAATAGTGCTCGATGACGAAAACCGCGAAAACGAAGGCGATATGATCTTCGCTGCCGAAACTATGACCGTCGAACAGATGGCGCTGACGATACGTTATGGCAGTGGTATTGTCTGTCTGGCTATCACTGAAGCGCGTTGTCAGCAGCTCGAACTGCCAATGATGGTGGAAAACAACACGAGTGCTTATGGCACGGGTTTCACCGTCACTATCGAGGCGGCTCGCGGGGTTACCACAGGTGTTTCAGCTCAGGATCGAATTACTACTATTCGTGCAGCGATTGCTGATAACGCTAAACCTTCGGATTTGCATCGTCCAGGCCATGTATTCCCCCTGCGTGCACGGGAAGGTGGCGTATTGGAGCGTAGCGGTCACACTGAAGCGACTATCGATCTGGTATCGCTGGCTGGTTTTAAACCGGCCGGAGTGCTCTGTGAGCTCAGTAATGATGATGGCTCAATGGCGCGTACTCTTCAGTGTATTGCTTTTGCAAAACAACATCATATGGCGGTTGTGACTATCGAAGATTTGGTGAATTATCGCCGTCATCGCGAAACACGCGAAGCCAGAGGAAAAGATTACAAATGTTATCAGAGTAATAATGTGTAACAGCTTATTTAATAGCACACTATCTATAAAGCCATCAGCCATGTCTGGAACCGTTGAGCGAATATGCTGATTATGGCGCACAGAGTGGCTGCGAATCTTATTGTTTTTTAACAGATCTAATTGCTGTCTGTAAGGCCAGCGGACTCTGATAATCCGCTGACTCTCTAGTCTGTGAAAATGTGAGGATAGAAACGGGAGAGGTCCTGAGTGATCAGTTGATGATCTTCGCGCAGGCCGATGCCAGCGGGCTGGTCGTTGATAAGCCAGCTGCCAATGACGGTATAGCTATCACCAAATTTAGGCAGTGGGTGAAATTGCTGTACTATCATCCCCTCACGACCGTAAGGCCCATCCACATGAGCAATTTGTTTGCCGTTTTCTGTGATGCTAATGTTGGCGCCTTCGCGTGAGAAAAGCGGTTTCATCACATAGCTATCCATGTGTGGCACGTCGCCATCAGCAAAGTAAGCAGGCAGCAGATTGGGGTGCCCAGGGAACATCTCCCAAAGCAGAGGCAGCAGGGCTTTGTTTGAGATAATGCTCTTCCAGCCTGGTTCCAGCCAGCGCACTCCGGCATCAGCAAGCTTGGTGGAAAAGATCTCCTGAAGCATGAACTCCCAAGGGTAGAGTTTGAATAAATTACTGATAACCTGATCATCAGGATCGGTGAACTGCCCCTTCTCACCAAGGCCTATCTGATCCATATATAAAAAACTGTTATCCAGACCAGCTTCGCTGGCACAGTCCTGCAAATATTGCACTGTTCCACGATCTTCGATGCTGTCCTGGCAGCAGGCAAAGTGAAGCCGGGTGAAGCCGTGTTTGTCCCTGAGCGTGGCGAAGCGTTCAATCAGCTTCTCCTGCAAACTGTTGAATTGATCGCTGTTTGCAGGCAAATTACCGGCATTGAGCTGATCTTCCAGCCAGATCCATTGAAAAAAGGCGGTTTCGAAAAGTGAGGTAGGGGTATCTGCGTTGTTCTCGAACAACTTGGGTTCACCGGTACCATCCCAGGCCAGATCGAGCCGTGAATACAGCGAAGGCTGAGAAGAGTGCCATGACTGTCGCACAAACTCCCACGTGTGTTCAGGGATGGAAAACCGGGCAAGTAATGTTTCGCTGTTAACTACCTTTTCAGCCACCGCGAGGCACATTTGGTGAAGCTCACTGGTGACACTCTCCAGTTTTTCTACCTGAGTTAAAGTAAACTGATAACAGGCATCCTCGCACCAGTAAGGCTCACCGTGCATTGTATGAAAGTGAAAACCATACTCATTAGCACGTTCAAGCTTGTGCGGACGTTCTGCAATGTCAAGGCGTTGCATCAATCAGCCCCCTAAGCTGCGACCGGAATTACCAGCCTGACTGCGCTGCATCGTGGCCTGGCGCGCAATAGTTTCACCAAAGCCGCCCCGAGTGATAGTGGTAGTAGTGGCAGGTTTAGGTGCCATGGCTGAAGCGGGAACCGTCGTTGTTCTGCCCGGAGTTGCTGTGCCATAGCTGCGCCCCGATGCATCAACATACTGGCTTCTGGCCGGACTGGCCGCCGAGCTGGAACTGAATAAAGGCTGCTGGCTGAAACCGCCACTAAGCAGCCGGCCCATCATATATCCGGCCATAAGTGGCATCCAGACACTGCCGCCTCCCGCGCTGGCTGATGAAGATTGCTGGCACCGGTTTTCACCGAATTCAGCTACGCAATCCTCACGGGTAGCGTATTTAGGCGCCGTTTTTTCGGCTTCCTTGAGTGCATTATTGTAGGCTGTTGTGCACTGTCCATGTTGACCCGGATTAGCGCGGCTACAGTCATCGGCATTCTGATACATGGAGACTGTCTGATCGGATTGTTCACAGCCTGACAGTGCAAATATGGCAGAAGCGGCAAGCGCTACAGGTGTTAAGTGACGTGCCTGCCAGCTCTTACGAAATGTGGCATGATTAATTAATTTTGTCCGTTTCATTGTCATATTCCTGATTCAATACAGCAAACGGCCAGAATAGGATATGTGATGAGAAAACTGAAGCAATACTATCGGGAGAAGGGAGAATTTTTACCTCACTATACGTTTGACACTTAGCAGCAGAAGGGTGAGAAAGCGTCAGTTCGCCGGGCAACTGCTGTTCTGGCCAGAATCAACACCAGAGCAGCTAACATGCTTCAGCTGTTCACCTCAGGCTGAACCGATAACAGAGGGGAAGCGCAAGTGCCGGTTGGTCCCGCTGCAAGTTAAGATCAGACTAGTTCTGGGCTGGTTTGCTGTATCGGTTCGTAGCGGATATGGCTTTTTTCACCGGGCGTTTAACATGATGCGCTGATTCGAACCCAGGCGTTGTATAATCCGCGCGTTGTTGTTGCTGAAAATCCTCAGGCGCTACCACGTTGGCTGAAGTTGGAATGTCTTTTCCCAGCATACGGTTGAGAATGATCAGGTCCTTTTCGTTTAGGGTTCCTTCAGCCTGTTTGATATTTAGCCAGTTGATAAGGTAGTCGTAACGGGCGCTGGAAAGCTGCTGACGAGCATTGTACAGGGTGGTTGTTGCATCCAACACATCGACGATGGTGCGGGTGCCCACTTTATAACTGGCTTCCATTGCATTCAGAGAGCTTTGTGCTGAGATAACAGCCTGCCTGTAAGCAGTGATACTACTAACCGAAGCCTTAAGGTTATTGTAAGAGGAGCGTGCGAGCTGGATAGCTAAACGGTGCGCGCTTTCGAGCTGTTCACTTGCACTGACAAAGTCATATTGTGCCTGTTTGACTTGGGAAGATACCGCGCCGCCGCTAAAAAGCGGTAGTGTAAGGCTCAGGCCGACCGCATTAGTGCCATTAATGTTGTTAGTATTCAGAAAAGGCTCATTCGGCATAGAATTACCATAACTGTATCTTTTTTTTACCAGCCCGGTAGACGCAGTGAGGCCAAGAGTTGGCAGATGACCTGCTTGATATTGACGGATCGATTCGCGTGCCAAATCCTGATTTAAACGGGCAGTTAGCAGGTTCAGATTACGACGCTCTACTTGTTTTAGCAGCCCGGCAATTGATTCTGGCTTATCGGTTTTGAAACTGTTGATGTCAAGTGAAGCTAATGACACATAATAATTTCCTGTAATCTGGCGTAAAATTTCTAACGTATTATCCAGATTATTGCGGGCCGAGACTTCGTTCGCCAGTACACTGTCATATTTAGCGCGGGCGTTCTGAACATCAGTAATAGCTACCAGACCCACATTGAAGCGCTGAGTCGTCTGATCCAACTGACGATAAATTGACTGTTTTTGCGCTTCGGTAAACGAAAGCGTGTCTATAGCACGCAACACGTTGAAATAAGCAGTAGTGCTGTCGAGTATCAGTTTTTGCTGCGCACTCTGGTAGGTCACGTCCTGAATACCTGCTCTTTTTTCCTGTAGTGTCAGGAGTCGCCATTTCGACAGATCAAAAATAGTCTGGTCTAGCTGAAGTGCTCCGCTAAGGGTATTGTTGTTATAACCACGACTGGCACGAAAGCCGTTATTATATTTATAATCACCCCCTAAGTTCAGTTGGGGTAAAAGTGGGCTGCGTGCCTCGCTGATTTTCTCAAATGCTTTATCGCGTTCGGCAGCTGAACTGCGTAGATCCGGATTAGTCAGGCGTGCCTGCTGATAAATCTGCAACAGGTTTTCGGCCTGGCTGAGTGTGCTAAAAGTACCTAAGCTAACTCCAATAAGAACAGCAAGTAATTTCTTCATTCGCATTCCTTGTTGTAGCGCAACATTGCTATGTTAGTGCTGCGTAACTAAATTAACGCAGATACTATCAAAAAGTATTAAAAGGGTAAGTTGGCTGGAAGTGCCATCTCGCCACTAATTTACGCAATTTATCGATAAATAACCACTCATTGACATATTCATTACGTACCATTGGCTGGCACAAATACTATGTAAGGTGCAGAGGAGTTGTTACATGTGCATACAAAAAAAATTGCCGGGGACATTTACTAAAAAAGATGTAGAAATTATTACCCGTGAGCCATTGTATCAGGGGATTTTTTCATTAATACGTTATCGTTTTCGCCATCGCCGTTTTGATGGAACAATGAGTGGCGAAATCAGCCGTGAGATTTTCGAGCGTGGCCATTCTGTAGCAGTGCTTCTCTACGATCCAAAGCGGGATGAGGTAGTGTTAATAGAACAGTTGCGCATCAGTGCTTATGACAACAGCCAGTCGCCATGGCTGCTTGAGCTGGTTGCCGGTATTATCGAAGAGGGTGAAAACACTGAGGAAGTAGTACGCCGCGAAGCGTTTGAGGAGGCAGGGCTTACCCCAAACAGGTTGAAGCCGCTTGTTAATTGCCTCACCAGTCCGGGTGGCAGCAGTGAACGAATGTTTATTATGGCAGGGGAGATTGATGCTACGCAGGCACAAGGCATTCACGGTCTGGAGGAGGAAAATGAAGATATTCTGGTGCATGTGGTTAGCCGTGAACAGGCGTGGGACTGGGTAGAAAAGGGTAAAATCGATAGTGTGCCTGGTATTATTGCGCTTCAATGGTTGCAACTCAATCACCTGAAATTACGCCTTGAATGGAATCCAGAATGAACGACTACTCTAACTCTGAATTCCTGAAAATGATGCGTCTTAGTGAGACTAACTTTGCCCAGTTATGCCGGCTTCTGCCCCAGGAAAAGCAAAAAGGGGCCGCAGTCAACTATCGTGTAACCAACTACAGTTATCGTCTGACGATTCTGGAGATGACGCCTTACACAACACTGGTCGAAATATGCCAGACTGTGCCTTCGGTCAGCTACTGGAGTCTGCCATCAATGTCTGTGAGGCTTTATTATGATGCGCTGGTTGCGGAAGTGTGTGCAACAAAGCAGATTTGCCATTTTAAATCACGTTATGATTACCCAAATAAAAAATTGCATCAACGTGATGAAAAACATCAGATGAATCAGTTTCTGGCAGACTGGCTGTGTTATTGCCTGATGCACGGTGTTGCAGCTAATTCGTTATGCCATCGATGGTCAGACTAGTTTGTTATTATCTCAACTTGAGGGAATTTATTGGATAATCTGTTAAAACTTGCTGAAGCAGATGGAGCTTTTTTCAGGATATTACAAATTACCGACACGCATCTTTTTGCCAGTGACACGCATCTTTTTGCCAGTAAAGAAGCGACACTATTGGGAGTTAATACTTGGGGCTCTTATCAATCAGTGCTGAAAGCCATTGAGCCTAAAGCCACTGACATCGATTTGATTATTGCTACTGGCGATTTGGCTCAGGATCAGAGTGCTTTGGCATATAAGCACTTTATTGAGGGGATAGCCCGATTTTCCGCTCCCTGTGTCTGGGTACCAGGTAATCACGATTTTCTGCCCACTATGGCAGCGACACTGAAAAATGACAACGTCAGGCGGTCAAAACAGGTGCTGATAGGTGAAAGGTGGCAGTTGGTACTGCTCAATAGTCAGGTTCCGGGAGAAGCCTGGGGCGAGCTGAGTGATGATGAACTCAGCTGGTTTGATAACGCACTGGCGCAGTTTCCTGAGCGGCGCAGTCTGATAGCACTGCACCACCATCCGTTGCCGTCAGGCTGCAACTGGCTTGATCAGTCCGGCTTACGTAATACGGCCCGGCTGGAAGCGAAGCTGGCCCCTTATCCTCTGGCAAGAACCGCAGTGTGCGGCCATATTCATCAGTCACTTTCGCTTGACTGGCACGGCCGCCATATTTTTGCCACACCTTCTACCTGCGTACAATTCAAACCATACTGCGGCAACTTCACTATCGACGCCACGCATCCGGGCTGGCGCTGGTTAACATTATATCCTGACGGACAAATAGAAAGCCGGGTAGAGCGGCTAAAAATACCAAACTTTTCTCCAGACCTCACTTCTGCTGGTTATTAACGCTATGCCAACGATCCTCTATTTGCACGGTTTCAACAGTTCATCGAAATCCGCCAAGGCCTCACAACTGATGTCCTGGCTGATCCAGCATCGCCCGGATATTCTCCTGCTGGTGCCTGATCTTCCTCCTTTTCCGGGCAAGGCAGCTAAGATGCTTGAAGAGACAATCAACGCCAGAGACGGTGAACCAGTGGCAGTGATTGGTTCATCGCTGGGTGGTTATTATGCTACCTGGCTATCACAGCGCTTCAGCTTGCCAGCGGTAGTGATAAATCCCGTCGTGCAGCCAGTGGAGCTGCTGACCACGTTTCTTGGGGAAAATATCAACCCCTTCACCGGGCAGCACTATACATTAACGCTGCGGGATATCAGCGATTTACGAGCGATGCAGATTGACCAGCCGGAAGCACCTGATCTAATCTGGTTATTACAGCAAACGGGGGATGAAGTGCTGGATTATCGTCAGGCGCTGAATTATTACCGCGCCTGTCACCAGACAGTAGAGACAGGTGGCAACCATGCTTTCACAGGTTTCGAGCGCTATCTGGAGGCTATTGTCAATTTTTTAGAATTCAGCAGTATTTAATGCTAAGCAACCAATCCATTTAATGACGGCCAGAATTTTACGATGACTCAATCCAATTATAACGCTGATGCTATTGAAGTACTCAGTGGCCTTGAACCTGTGCGCCGTCGTCCGGGAATGTATACCGATACAACGCGGCCCAATCACTTGGGGCAGGAGGTTATCGATAACAGCATTGATGAAGCGCTGGCGGGTTATGCCCGGCGGGTAGAGGTCACCCTCCATAGCGACCAGTCACTCGAGGTTATTGATGATGGACGTGGAATGCCAGTTGATATTCATCCTGAAGAGGGTGTTCCTGCTGTGGAATTGATCCTTTGTCGTCTCCATGCCGGAGGAAAATTTTCTAATAAGAACTATCAATTCTCAGGTGGATTGCATGGGGTAGGAATTTCAGTGGTTAATGCCCTTTCTACACGAGTGGAAGTGACGGTGCGTCGCAACAGTCAAATTTATGGCATCGTTTTTGAAAATGGCGAAAAAGTGCAGGACCTCACTGTAACCGGCGCCACAGGCAGACGCAACACTGGTACCCGTGTACATTTCTGGCCTGATAGCAGCTTTTTTGACACGCCACTTTTTTCCGTTTCCGGGCTGTCACATTTGCTGAAGGCCAAAGCGGTACTTTGCCCTGGAGTTGAAATAGTATTCAAAGACAAAATTAACAACACTGAACAACGCTGGTGTTATCAGGATGGGCTGGTTGATTATCTTAGTGAAGGCGTTGATGGCCTGCCAACTCTACCAGAGAAGCCTTTTATTGGTAGCTATGCAGGGGATTCGGAGGCAGCAGACTGGGCACTGCTATGGCTTCCGGAGGGTGGAGAAATGCTGACGGAGAGTTATGTTAATCTGATCCCCACAACTCTAGGCGGCACCCATGTTAACGGGCTGCGCCAGGGACTTCTGGATGCCATGCGGGAATTTTGTGAATTTCGCAATATTCTGCCGCGTGGTGTCAAACTGGCGGCTGATGATATCTGGGATCGATGTGCCTACGTTTTGTCGGTAAAGATGCAGGACCCGCAATTTGCCGGACAGACCAAAGAGAGGCTTTCTTCGCGCCAGTGCGCTGCATTTGTTTCTGGTGTTGTAAAAGATGCTTTCAGCTTGTGGCTTAATCAGAATGTGCATCAGGCAGAACAACTGGCCGAACTGGCTATCTCCCGCGCCCAGAGCAGAATGCGCGCTGCCAGAAAGGTAGTACGCAAGAAACTGACCAGTGGCCCGGCGCTGCCCGGTAAACTGGCCGATTGCACGGCTATGGATTTAGCAAGAACTGAACTGTTTCTGGTTGAGGGAGACTCAGCAGGTGGCTCTGCTAAGCAGGCGCGGGATCGTGAGTATCAGGCGATCATGCCTCTTAAAGGTAAGATCCTCAATACCTGGGAGGTTTCATCCGATGAAGTGCTCGCCTCACAGGAAGTACATGATATATCGGTAGCAATAGGCATCGATCCTGACAGTGGTGATCTCAGTCAGTTACGCTATGGCAAAATTTGTATCCTTGCCGATGCTGATTCGGACGGGCTTCATATTGCCACATTGCTTTGTGCACTGTTTGTCAGGCATTTCCGGTCGCTGGTGGAAAATGGGCATATTTATGTTGCTATGCCGCCGCTCTACCGCATCGATCTTGGCAAAGAAGTGTATTACGCGCTGGATGATGATGAGCGTGACGGTATACTCGATCAGTTAAAACGTAAAAAAGGTAAGCCCGGCGTGCAGCGTTTTAAAGGACTGGGTGAGATGAATCCGCTGCAACTGCGTGAAACGACACTTGACCCCAACACACGCCGTCTGGTACAGCTCACTATTGATGAGCAGAATAGCGAATACACGCTGCAAATGATGGATATGTTACTGGCCAGGAAACGTTCTGAAGATCGCCGTAACTGGCTACAGGAGCACGGCCATCAGGCTGGCCTTGATGTATAACAGTCAATGTATAAAAACAGGGCGCAAACGGCGGGCTGCCAGCCGGTTGCGCTCCAAGCTGCTGCATCCGTCAACTAGTTACAGGTTCTAGCACAAATATTTTAACTTCCTGTACATCATCTTTGATATTGGTACGATGTGCTTCCATATGCGTAGCCTGCTGATGCTTATCCAGATGACGTAGCGATTTCCAGTGTTCCAGCATAAAAACAGAGTCGGGTGAGTGCTGTTTCCAGGGCACAGGCGAGACGTGGTCCACTAGCATCTGATATTTGCCACACCCTTCTTCAGCAAGCACAACAGGTGTAATGCGTTCAATAGCTTTCATCACTTGTTCACGGCGACCGGGGCGCAGGCATATTTCAGCAATAACAACCAGCATGATAACGTCTCCTGTTAGGTATCATCAGGTTAAGTTAAGCAAAAATTTCCGCTAAGTGTGTCTGGTAACGTTCAATATCTTTAGCAAAATCGGGTTGTTTGGTGACATCATTGCATATAAAACTTGGCAGAGGCTCCATTCCTAAGAACTGGTTTGCTTTATGAAAGTGCAAATAAACGCCATCAACGCCCACGCCTTCGAAGAACTGATTAGGATCAGTAAATGCTTTTAGCGGTGCATTCTAGGTAAGCGACAGCATGTATTTTTTGCCCTGAATTAAGCCACCACTGCCATACTTTTTATTTAAGTCGGTGCGGCTGCGCCCGTCATTGGCATAAAGTTTACCGTGACCCTCAGTAAAAACTTCATCAATATACTTTTTCATAATCCAGGGTTCACCCATCCACCAGCCGGGCATCTGATAAATAACCGTATCAGCGGCCAGATATTTTTCAATCTCTTCATCGGTGTTGTAACCGTGATCGACGTGAGTCATTGCTACGCTATGATTAAGTTCACGCAACTGTGTGGCGGCAAAGTCGGCCAAGCTCCGGTTAAGCTCGCCTTTCGAATGGTGAAAATTTTTACCGGCGTTGATGATTAATATCTTACTCATGATTCTGCTCCAGATTAATCCGGACAGTATTGTAATGATCTTTGTTACTGATAAAAATGTGCCGGTGATCACAATACTTTTGTTATTATGGCAATAATCTGCCGCAATCTACGATTATTATAATTTTTTCAGCAGGTCAGGACTCCAGCATGATCAAATACCTTATTTTACTAATTCTGGTGTGCTTTACTGAGGGCACCAGCGCTGCGTCGCACCTTGACAAGGTGATACAAAACAAACGATTAAATGTCTGCACTACCGGAGATTATCTGCCCTACACGTTAAAAAAGGCAGATGGAAGTTATGCGGGGATTGATATCAGCATGGCGCAATCGCTGGCTCGCAGCCTTGATGCAAAAATCAACTGGGTGCCTGTTAGCTGGAAAACGCTGATGGCCGATTTCCAGGCGCAGAGATGTGACATTGCTGTGGGGGGCGTTTCGGTCACCCTGCGACGCCAGCAGCAGGTCTGGTTTTCTGATCGCCTGAATACCGATGGTAAGATTCCGCTGGTACGCTGCACAGATAAACAGAAATACCAGACGATTGAGCAGCTCAATAAACCCGGCGTGCACCTGATCGAACCAGCAGGTGGCACCAATGAAGCCTTTGTCCGCACGCATCTGCCCCGTGGCTACCTGACGCTGTTTCCCGATAACGTGACCATTTTTCAACAACTGGTTGATAACAAAGCGGATGTGATGATAACTGATGCGTCTGAGGCGCAGTTCCAGATCAGGCATTACCCTAAGCTTTGTGCACTTAATCCTGATAAACCGTTACAGTATGCTGAAAAAGCTTATATGCTGCCGCGTGATGACATTAGCTGGAAGCTTTATGTCGACCAGTGGCTGCACCTGAGTAAAGCGACCGGTGAATACCGCTTGATTTCCAGCCAGTGGATTACCACGAGTTAGTGTTTTTACTGTCTCTTAAACAGGGGGGCCAAATATAGCACTGACCGATGCGCAGTTTGTGACTATGCGCGCAGGATAGGGTACTATCTTCGCCGAAGCTGCCTGTGTTGGACCACCTGCATTTTGCCGAGGATTAACTTAAGATGAGTCAATTGACGCAAGAAGGGGGAGAGCGTCTCGCCCTGCATAAATTTACTGAGAAAGCGTACCTGGATTACTCCATGTACGTCATTATGGATCGTGCACTTCCTTTTATTGGTGACGGCCTGAAACCGGTTCAGCGGCGGATTATCTATGCTATGTCTGAGCTGGGTCTGAACGCCAGTGCCAAATTTAAAAAATCGGCGCGTACCGTGGGTGACGTGCTGGGTAAGTACCATCCTCATGGTGATAATGCCTGTTACGAAGCGATGGTATTAATGGCGCAACCTTTCTCCTATCGTTATCCGCTGGTGGATGGTCAGGGCAACTGGGGAGCGCCTGATGATCCGAAGTCTTTTGCAGCGATGCGTTATACCGAATCACGTCTTTCAAAATACGCCGAATTGCTGCTGGCTGAACTGGGGCAAGGTACGGTCGATTATACCCCTAATTTTGATGGCACCATGGAAGAGCCCGCGAGGCTTCCGGCGCGCCTGCCAAATATTCTGCTCAACGGCACAACGGGAATCGCCGTGGGAATGGCGACCGATATACCACCGCACAATTTGCGCGAAGTGACAGCCGCCGCAATTGCACTCATCGACAGCCCTACAACTTCTCTTGAAGCACTGCTAGATATCGTGCATGGGCCAGATTTCCCTACAGAGGCCGAAATTATTACGTCGCGTGCGGATATCCGTAAGCTTTATCTTAGTGGCCGCGGCTCCATCCGCCAGCGTGCTGTGTGGAAAAAGGAAGATGGTGCTGTGATTATTACGGCCCTGCCACATCAGGTCTCAGGAGCGCGCGTGCTCGAGCAGATAGCCAGTCAGATGCGCAACAAAAAGTTACCGATGGTGGAAGATTTGCGTGATGAATCTGACCATGAAAACTCAACGCGCCTTGTGCTGGTGCCGCGTTCGAATCGCGTTGATGTGGACCAGGTGATGAATCATCTGTTCGCTACTACGGATCTCGAGAAGAGTTACCGTGTTAACATGAATATGATTGGGCTCGATAATCGTCCGGCGGTTAAAAATTTGCTGGAAATCCTCCGTGAGTGGCTGGTTTTCCGTCGTGAAACGGTACGACGTCGCCTCAATTTTCGCCTGGAGAAGGTAGAAAAACGGTTACACATACTTGAGGGGCTGCTGCTGGCTTTCCTCAGTATCGATGAAGTTATTCAGATTATTCGCACGGAGGACGAGCCACGTCCGGTTTTAATGACCCGCTTTGCGTTAAGTGAAATTCAGGCAGAAGCGATTCTCGATCTCAAGCTGCGCCATCTTGCCAGGCTGGAAGAGACGAAAATTCGCGGTGAACAGGATGAGCTTGAGCAGGAGCGCGATGCAATACGCGCGCTTCTTAACAGTGAACGTAAAATGAACACGCTACTAAAACGTGAGCTACAGGCAGACAGCGCGAAGTATGGTGATGCCCGGCGGTCGCCGCTATGTGAACGCCAGGAGGCAAAAGCCTTAAGTGAATCCGATTTTACCACTTCAGAGCCAGTTACCGTTGTACTGTCACAAATGGGCTGGATTCGCAGTGCTAAGGGACATGATATCGATCCACAAGGGCTGAGCTATAAAGCGGGGGACAGTTTCCGCGCTGCTGCGCGCGGGAAGAGCAACCAGCTGGTGGGATTTATCGACTCGACCGGGCGAAGCTATGCCCTTGATCCAACAACGTTGTCGGGGGCCAGAGGTCAGGGAGAGCCGCTGACAGGGAAACTAACGCTGCCTAAGGGTGCTGTGGTGGAACAGGTAATTATGGCGCCTGAACAGCAAAAGCTCCTGATGGCCTCTGATGCCGGATATGGTTTCATCTGCACCTTTAACGATCTGATTTCCCGTAACCGTGCGGGTAAGGCACTACTTTCACTGCCAGAAGGTGCGAAAGTGATGACACCCAGTGCCATCACTCAGGATGATGCGCTGTTACTGGTCATCACCAAAGCCGGGCGTATGCTTCTGTTTCCGGTTAGTGATCTGCCTCAGCTTTCAAAAGGCAAAGGCAATAAAATTATCTCAATTACATCGTCGGAAGCTGCTAGTGGCACTGATGGCCTCGCCTGGCTACTGCTAATATCCCCGCAAAGTTCACTGACGCTTAATGCAGGTAAACGTAAGTTAACGCTCAAAACAGATGCTCTGAACAAGTTTCGTGGTGAACGCGGCCGCCGGGGTACACTGCTGCCGCGTGGAATGCATCGTATCGATAACGTTCATGTTGATACCCCAGAACCACCAGCAAAAACCAGCCAGATTAGCGACGAAGTTTGATGCTGATGGTGCTACAGCATCAGCCTGTCAACCCGCTGGTACGTGGGAAAGTGGCTGTTCAAATGAATTCAGGCAGTTGTCTGTAAGCTGTAATAATTGAGGTAGGAATGCTCGCACTGTTTCGTATTGTTATCATAGTGACGTACTGTATTTTGGTCTGTATTCTGGGTAGCATTTGGTGTCTGTTTAGCCCGCGTAATCCAAAGCATGTTGCGCATTTTGGTCGTATGTTTGCGCGTTTGTCACCTGTGATGGGTCTTAAAGTTGAGCTGCGTCTGCCTTCGATGTCCGGCCGGTTACCTAATGCGATTTACATCGCCAACCACCAGAACAACTATGACATGATTACCGCGTCCAAAATTATTCAGCCCAATACGGTGACCGTGGGCAAAAAAAGCCTGCTATGGATCCCTTTTTTTGGCCAGCTTTACTGGCTGACTGGTAACCTGCTGATTGATCGTAATAATAGTACAAAAGCCCACAGTACTATCAGTAAGGTTGTGGAGGAGTTCAGCAAAAAAACAATTTCGTTCTGGATGTTTCCTGAGGGTACCCGGAGCCGGGGACGAGGTCTGCTTCCCTTCAAAACTGGCGCGTTTCATGCGGCCATAGCTGCGGGTGTGCCTGTGATCCCGATTGTGGTCTCTGATACCCATAACAAGATCAAGTTTAATCGTTGTAATAATGGGCTGGTTATTGTCGAAATGCTGTCGCCAGTGGATGTTACGCGTTATGACAGAGAATCAATACGTGAGCTGATGGCGTATTGTCAGCAAATGATGGCGACAAAGTTTGCGTCATTAAATGCCGAAGTGGCCGAGCGGGAGGCCAAGGGTAAAGTCTAACTTGCACCATACCCTGGCTTGTCGGCTTCGTCAGAAAACAGGTGCCCCTGTAGCGATAAACCTTAATAACAGGATCGAGGGGGCATCAGAGGAGGTGCCGATGATTATATGGAGTATTTATGTCTTTAAGCCGGCGTCAGTTTATTCAGGCATCGGGCGTCATGCTTTGCGCTGCATCTTTGCCTTCCCCTGCTCATGCAGCAAGTGATGAAAATCCTCTGCCAGTACCACCTCTGATTGAATCTCGGCGGGGACAGCCACTTTTCCTCACATTGCAACATTGCCACTGGTCCTTTAGTGGCAGTAGTGATGATAAAGCACAGGTTCTCGGCGTGAATGGCCGGTATCTGGGGCCAACGGTACGAGTTAGTCGTGGCGATGATGTCAAACTGATCTGGAGTAATTGTCTGGCTGAGCCGGTAGCCATGAGTGTGAGTGGTCTCCAGGTTAGTGGGGCACTCATGGGCGGAGCGCCCCGTGTGATGCCAGCGGGGGCTGAATGGGCTCCGGTTATTGCAATACGCCAGGCTGCTGCTACGTGCTGGTATCATGCAACAACCCCCGGTTGCATGGCCCTGCAGGTTTATCAGGGGCTGGCGGGAATATGGCTTATAGAAGATGAGGTGAGCAGGGCGTTACCGCTGCCAGATAACTACGGCGTGGATGATTTCCCGCTCATTATTCAGGATAAACGCCTCACTAACGATGGGATACCTGAGTACAGCCCACCCGCAGAGGGAGGGTTTGTTGGTAATACGTTACTGGTCAACGGGGTGTGTAACCCTTTTATCGAGGTTCCCCGTGGTTGGGTGCGTCTGCGGCTATATAAATGCTGCTAACGCCCGTCGTTTAGAATTGCGAATGAGTGACGGACGACTATTCAATGTCATCGCCAGTGATCAGGGTTTCCTGCCTGTTCCGGTAGCCGTACATCAGTTAAGCCTGGCGCCCAGCGAGCGGCGTGAAATCCTTGTAGATGTCAGCCAGGGAGAAGAGGTCTCGATCACTGCCGGTGAAACCGCGACGCTGCTGGACCGTCTGCGTGGATTTTTCCAGCCTGACTCTGCTCTGCTAAATGCCAACGTTTTAACCCTGCGCCCTGTTGGTTTGCTATCTCTGGCGGAAGAAAATTTGCCTGTCAGGTTACTGGCGGATCAGGTAATTAACGGTGCGCCTGGCCCTACCCGAGAATTTCACTTGGGTGATAATACGCCGGGCATTAATGGGATGCTTTGGAATATACACCGCATCGACGTAAGGGCTCGGCAGGGTGGTGTTGAGCGCTGGATTATTCGTTCCGCACTACCACAATCTTTTCATATTCAGGGGGTGATGTTTCTGATCAAAAGTGTTAACGGTGCGCCTGCAGTGGCTGAAGATCGTGGCTGGAAAGACACAGTCTGGGTGGATGGTGAGGTGGAGCTATTGGTTTCTTTCGGCAACAGCTCCTCTGAATACTTTCCGTTTGTATACTATAGCCAGACGCTGGAGCTGGCAGACAGAGGAAGTGCCGGCCAGCTTCTGGTAACCCCTGTGGCTGAAATGGGCTACTAACATCATTGTACTGATAAATAGTGCCCAGAAAGCGTCACTGGTTCGTCTGGCTTTAGATAATGCCTCCAATAAATCGTAGTGCCGGCCGTCCTCGTTAACTGTCAGCAACATTCAGAAGTTTGATAGTTCGGGATCAGGACCAAGGCGATGACCAGCATCCAGTTTAGTTATTTCACTAATATCATCTTTATCGAGACGAAAATCGAATACATTAAAGTTTTCTTCAATCCGGGAGGGTGTTACTGATTTTGGAATCACCACCAGACCACAATCCAGGTGCCAGCGAATGACAATTTGTGCCGGCGTTTTGCCATATTGTTTGGCCAGTCCTTTAATCACGGGATGGTCAAAAACGCCTTTGCCTCCTTGGGCCAGCGGACTCCAGGATTCAGTCTGGATCTGATGCATGGCGTTCCAGGCATATAGGGTGCGTTGCTGAAACAGGGGATGCAGTTCAATCTGGTTGACAGCAGGGGTGACGCCAGTTTCATCGATCAGTCGTTTCAAATGAGACTCATTGAAATTACAAACGCCGATGCTGGTTGCCATGCCCTGCTGTTGCAACAGGATGATCTGTTTCCATGCGTCAACATAATTATCTTTCTCGGGACAGGGCCAGTGCATTAGGTAAAGATTGACCGAATCAAGTCTGAGTTTCTCCAGGCTGGTTTCAAGAGCTGCCCGAACATTTAACTGATCGTCATTCCATAATTTAGTTGTGATAAAAATCTGTTCGCGAGGGAGTGCACTTTGCGAGATAGCCTGACCAACACTCTCTTCATTTTTATAGATAGCGGCGGTGTCAACAGCGCGGTAGCCAACTTCAAAGGCTTTCATCACCGCTTTCAGGGCATCATCTGAACTGGCCTGCCAGACGACTCCCAGCCCGAGCTGTGGCATCATGTTGCCATCAGGCAATTTTATGATTGTTTGTTCTGACATAATTTCTCCATTTGCAGTGACTATTGTGTAGAATTTGCTTGCAACCTTTTAAGTCTAGTTGGCAAAGCGTATCCCGGAGGAGGGAGCTGGCTTAATAGAAATTAGCCAGAAAGTGCAGTTTTCTGATACTGTGTGCTACACATACTTATCTGATGCACACTTTTTATATCAGTGGCACTGTGTTGTCATAATATCAGGACTGGCAGAGGTGGCAGGAAAATAAATTAACTGGTGGCTCACAACTCAGTGTTTTTTTTATTTCTGAAAATCAGCACAATGCTGCCAGCCAGACCAATTAACAGCAATATGAAAGGCATAATCACCATAACGGTCATGACCAGATCTTCATGGCGTTTAATAAAAGGCACCTGACTGATGGCGTAACCGAGCGCTATCAGGATGCCTACCCAGAGAAAGCCGCTAAGCCAGTTATATAGCTGAAACCGGCTGTTTTTCAGACCCGCGATACCCGCAAGTGTTGGCAGCAGTGTGCGAATAAATGCTAAAAAACGCCCCGTCAGTAGTGCCAGCATTCCGTGCTGATGAAACAGATGCCGGGCGCGCTGATGATAATGAGCGGGCAGATGCAACAGCCAGCGTTTTATAAGCCGGGTATTTCCAAGCCAGCGCCCTTGCAAATAGCCAAGCCAACAGCCGAGACTGGCAGCAATCGTCATTAATATCATGGTGGTGGTTAAGTCCATTACCCCTCTGGCAACCATAGTACCAGCGAGGAGTAACAAGCTGTCACCTGGTAAAAAAGCCGCAGGGAGTAAGCCATTTTCAAGGAACAGTATCAGAAACATGATGCCGTAAATCATCCAAAGCACTTCGGGATTGTTTAGTGCAGAGAAATCCTGATACCACAGTGCCTGAACAATTCTATGCATTACACTCATGTTTGATTCCGATTAAGCACGCTACCGCCCTATTGTAAAATAAATGCTGTCTTATGGCGTCTTTTGACTGTACCCGCTCCGAAAATACTTTAGACAGGGTGGTCCGAAGGTTCAGGTATATTGCTGTTGGGGAAAGACGATTTACATAGTGACCTGTACTATTTGGCAGCAAGGCGATTAAAGCCATCTGCTAAATCGGCAATCAGATCATCAACATGCTCGAGGCCGATGTGCAGGCGTATAAGGGTGCCGCTAAAATCAGTCGGGCGAATCGAATCGATTTCACTAGGCTGGCTGGCCAGAATCAGTGACTCATAGCCGCCCCAGGAAAAGGCCATATGGAAGTATCTAAAATTGTCGAGGTAGTGTGCCAGCCGGGTATTATCAAGCTTCTCCTTTAGCACAAACGAGAAAAGTCCGCTGCTGCCAGTAAAATCCCGTCGCCAGATTTCATGGCCCTGGCTACCCGGAAGGGCAGGATGATTGACGCGCTCCACCTCGGAGCGCTGAGCAAGCCACCTGGCGACTTTCAACGCGTTCTCTTGGTGCTGATTCAGTCGGACTGCCAGAGTGCGTAGCCCGCGGCTCGCGATATAAGCTGTATCTGCATCCACCATCTGCCCCATCAGATAAGCGTTCTGGCTTAACTGTGGCCAGCAGCGCTGATTAGCGACTGCCGTACCAATCATCGCATCGGCATGGCCAGTTAAATATTTGGTCCCCGACTGAATCGAGATATCAACGCCCATTTCGAGTGGACGAAACAGTATGCCAGCGGCCCAGGTATTGTCGATAATAATTACGGCTTCAGGAGCGATGGCACGGACTGCCGCAATTATCGCGGGTACATCCTGTATTTCCATAGTAATCGAGGCGGGAGACTCGAGAAAAACGACACGGGTTTCAGGACGCACCAGCCCGGCTATCTTGCCATCCAGGCAGTGATCAAACCAGGTAATGTCGACACCCATCCGGCTGAGAATTTTTTTACAGAAAAGGTATGTAGGCTCATAAACACCGCTACTGACCAGTATATGATCCCCTTTGCTGGTAAAGGACAGGATGGTATTAGCGATAGCCGCTGCGCCGCAGGGGAAAAGATAGCAGCCAGCCCCTCCTTCCAGTTCAGTCATGGCATCCTGGAGCGCAAAATGGGTGAGAGTACCGCGGCGACCGTAGTAGAGTTGCTGTTGATCGCGGCCTGCACTGGCACGTTTTTTGTCCTCAACAGAGGTGAAAAGGAGTGAGGAAGCGCGCTGCACTACGCTGTTGATAGCGCCTTGGGTATAACGGTTATCACGTCCTATGGTGATGAGGGTTGTTTCAATTTTTTTTTCTGACATATGTATGTGACTCTGCTCATTCCGGTTTATTCCTGAGAGTATCATGCAGGTTGTTACGACGGTATGGCACTGGAACAAATGGGGGGCTGTTTTTTAGCAAAAAAGGGCTTATTTTAACCATGGATGCGGGCAACGGGCTGAAAAGCAGATAGTAAATGAGAATTGCTATCAATCCGAATGCAATTTGTTATCATTTATCCCGCGAACGATGGCTATATGATAACGTCCGGAGATACGTGTGACGAATGATTTAATGCAGATCGACCTCTCGGTTTGGGGTATGTATCAGAATGCAGATATTGTAGTAAAAATAGTGATGATCGGGCTGTTACTCGCATCTGTAACTACCTGGGCGCTCTTTTTTGGTAAATATGCCAGACTGAGCCGTTCCATAAAAAGATTACACGGTGAGCAGAGGGTGCTGAAAAGCGTACGTTCACTGGATGAAGCGGCAGTAATTAGTCAGTCATTTCACCGCTACAGTATAATTGCATTGCTTATCGACGAAGCACAACAGGAGCTGAATCTTTCACAGGGAAGCCGGGACAACGAAGGCATTAAAGCGCGCACTGTTTTTCGTCTCGAGCGCTGTCTGGCCGCTTTCAGCCGCTATGCGGGGCGTGGTAATGGGTTCCTGGCCACCATTGGTGCAACAGCACCCTTTGTCGGCCTTTTTGGTACCGTATGGGGCATTATGAACAGTTTTATCGGAATCGCCAGAACGCAAACCACTAACCTGGCGGTTGTGGCACCCGGTATTGCTGAGGCACTGCTTGCTACTGCAATGGGTCTGGTTACTGCTATTCCGGCTGTAGTCATTTATAACATTTTTACAAGGATGATAGCGGGCTACAAAGCGTCGCTGGGCGATGCTGTAGCACATATTTTGTTGTTGCAAAGCCGTGATCTGGATTTAACTGCTGGTACTGCTGATATACTGGCCTCAAAAACTACATCGTTACGGGCGGGTTAACATCATGGTAATGCGTTTTAACGATAACCCGGATGATAATGTTGAAATACATGAAATCAATGTAACGCCGTTCATCGATGTGATGCTGGTATTGCTTATCATTTTCATGGTGGCTGCACCGCTTGCCACCGTTGATGTACCAGTCAGTCTGCCCACATCCACCAGTAAGTCGCAGCCGCGTCCACAACACCCGCTTTATCTCTCTATTAAAGCCGATGAACAGCTCTACGTTAATAACGAACGGGTGACAGCAGATACACTTATTGCGTCTCTTGACAGCCAGACAGCAGGTGAGAAAGAGACCACGATTTTTTTTCAGGCTGATAAGACAATCAGTTATCAGATGCTGATGAGCGTGATGGACAAGCTGCGTCAGTCTGGCTATCTAAAAATTGCTTTAATGGGGCTTGCGAGTGAAAGCCCCACGTCTCGCTGATTCGGGCGTCTGAGTACCCGCTGGTCACAACGATTTTTTTGATGTTCTTCCGGTTAACTGCTGGTGGCCGGTACTGTGGCCGGATTACGCGCCTTATGCAGTTGCGATAACCGTTTTAACAGCAGTGTACCCACCAGGCCACAGATGGCGGCAAAGGTAAGCCAGCTCCCTGCCATTGCTTTATCGTTGGTGTGATGAATCAGGTAACTTGCAATGGCTGGCGTAAAGCCGCCAAACAGTGCCGTAGCAAGGCTGTAAGCCAGTGAAAAGCCAGATGTTCGCACTTCAGCAGGCATAATTTCTGCCAGCCAGACAACCATCGCGCCGTTATAGCTGGCATAAAGAAACGAGAGCCACAGTTCGGCTATTAACAGGTTGCTGAAGTTTGGTGCCTTAACCATCCAGTTCAGGACTGGCCAGACAGTCAGGATCATCAGGGTAGTGAAGGTGAGTAACAGGGGTGTGCGGCCAATGCGATCAGAAACAGCGCCCATGACTGGCAGCCAGAAAAGATTAGAGAGGCCAACACATAATGTGACCATAAAACTTGCCTTATCACTCATCATCAGAACAGTCTTGCCGAAAGTGGGAGTAAAAGCTGTGATGGCGTAGAACATCGTAGAACATCACTGTGGTGGTAACCACCATCAGCATTCCTGCTAACACCAGCGCCCAGTTGCTGGCCAGCGAACGCATAATATCTGTTATTTCCGGATGATGCTGGCGTTTATTGAATGCTTCTGTTTCCGTAAGCGTAGTCCGAATCCAGAACAGAAAAGGCACGATCATACACCCTACTAAAAACGGAATACGCCACCCCCACTCAGTAACCTGTTCTTTGATGAGGAAGTGGTTGAGCATCATCCCTAGCAATGCAACAAAAATAACGGCAACCTGCTGGCTGGCTGACTGCCAGCTTACAAAGAAACCCTTACGCCCTTCAGGCGCGACTTCGGAGAGGTAAACGGAGACGCCACCTAACTCGACGCCAGCTGAAAAACCCTGGAGCAGACGGCCCAGTAATATCAGAGCAGGTGCGGCGCTGCCAAGCGTGCTATAACTTGGCATCAGAGCGATAATCAGAGTACCTGCCGCCATGAGCGAAAGTGTTAGCAGTAATCCTCTGCGGCGGCCGTGGCGATCGATATAGGCCCCCAGTACAATCGCGCCCAGCGGACGCATAAGAAAACCAGCACCGAAAGTAGCCAGCGTTAACATTAGTGATGCAAAGGGGTCGGTGCCAGGGAAAAAGGTTTGAGCAATAGCGCTAGCGTAGAAGCCGAACACCATAAAATCATACATTTCCAGGAAATTGCCACTGGCGACATTAAAAATAGTTCTCGCGCTACGTTGTCGGGGAGACGTTGCGCCCTGGTTATTAAGCATAACATTCCTTGGATGCATGAAAAAATTATTGTTTTTAATCGACAGGAAGTGATTTCCTTCCCGACTGAATTGTCATATTGCAGTGCCGGATACAGAGTTTTTTAACAACAAAATCAATAGGAAAGGGTAATGGTATAAATGATCAAAATGCGAGGTCTACCACTACACTATCTTTATAATTGCCAGCTGGCGGCGTATTCTGCCCAGCGGAAATTCTGGCAGTATAGTTGTATTTGCGAATCAGGCCGTCGCTACTAATGCTATTTGCTGCTGTGCTGGAGACACGATCATGACCTGTAGGCCCCCAGCGATTCATGCTGTCTGCTTTATAAATATCGTAGGCCAGTAAATGTTTTCCATTGGCCATATAGCGTTGACTATTTGCCCCATAATTACCGTTGCTAAGCCCAATGGTATAACTGCTGCCTTTAGTGCAAATCACACTGAGTGATTGTGAAATGGTTGAGAACTCTCTGACCAGTGGTGCGCTGCCAAAATTGATGTCAGGGGCGATGATGGTAGTACAGTCATTAGTGATACGAAGCATGATATTGACAGGAACTATCTTCGAACCCTGATGACGTGCAAGGCAGATGCCCGCTATGTTGATTGTGCAAATTTTGTAGGTCGTCAGCATATTGAGTATCACCGCATAATTGCCGGCTTTTACGTTTTGGCCGGGTACGGTGTAAAGATAGAGCGGTAAGGCAAAATTGAGGCCGGAGGTAACCAGACGTAACAGAGCAGGCCGGTTATAGGTATGGCGTCATCTTCAGAGCCTGCTATGCGTAGTTCGGCTCGGTTGCCTTTGGTCCAGGTGGCACCGGAGAGTGCCAGGCTGATAGTGTCGTCACTCAACAGGCTCAGGGATAGTCCGCTACCGCAATTTACATTGATGGTTGTTGAGGTTTGACTGGGAGTTGTATTCAACCTAAAGGAGGTGATTCTGCCAAAAACTGCCGTGGCAGAAGGCAAGTGACAATCTCCCCAGCTCAGACCAGAAGTAAGTAATAATACCAGCAGCAATAAGAGACGGTTTGTGGTGGCACTCATGGCGAGCTTCCTGCTTTGTTGTCTTGAGGTGATGTCAGCTGACAGAGAACAGGGCCATACGTTTTTAGCGATACCGGCACTCCATCAGGCAAATGAAATACGGTATTGCAGCTACGGCCATCGGGCGTCACTATTTTTAGTGAATTGTTTTCACCTAGGTCATCCAGCCATGCGATACCGTCCCAGCCGATAAACTCTACCTGCTGATTGTCACGGTAAATCTGGCTTGAGAGGGGCAGGGGCACGTTGTGGCTGTCATGAAAAATCACACTCGCCCCGTGCTGGCGTTTAATCAGAAAATCGAGCAGATAACCGCTCTGGCGTCTCACCGCAAAACGCTCCTCAACGCGGGATGTCGTCATATCCGCTGGCAGATCGAGGACGTCAATATCATATTTTGCGGCGTACTGTGAGTTAACGCGAGATACCAGAAGATAGCCCTGACTATCGGTTTTACCCATTAACTGATTTTCGTAACGTACTTTGACATCTGGATAATCTGTTTTCACCAGTACAAAGGCGTCATTAACCTGATTGGCAGCAAACAGTCTGCCATCCATGATGACCAGAGAGCCCGTCAGATCAGCCCAGGTTGTGCTGTAACTATCGTCTCCGTAGTAGCCACCGGAGGTTTCAATTTTGCTGTTGCGCCAGCCAAGACTGCCCTGAAGGTAGTCACTACGATTACTCTGATTTGCCCAGGAAGCATCCCAGGCAAAGCCGCCGTCGCTGGGCATGGCACGGGAAATACTGATACGTTGAACGCTTTTATTATAATATCGCTCAGTACTGAACCCTGAATGAATCAGATCACTTAAGGGAATAATGAGTGAGATAGCCCCATTCCAGCCCCCCCCCGTTGTTGATCATGACTGGCAGAGAGATAGAGACTGCTGTTACCCCATAGATTCTTTCCCCATGACAAATTCCACAGTCGGGTGCGATTATTTAAACCACTAGTGGTATCAATATAGGCCAGCCCGAGGCTGCCAAAATGGTCAAGTGACAGACTGGCGTTATACAGCGCGCTACGCCGGCTGAGGGTATATCTGCTGTAATCTTCTCCAGAGTTAAGGCTCTCTTGAATGCTTAGAAGCGCTATATCCCCGAAATTTTCCTGTCTAATGACGTGCTGAGTGCCAATACTGAATCGCCTGTTGTTGTACTGGTAGCCCCAGTTATATTGTTTGCCTTGCCTGCTGTTCATGTGACTCATGGTTATTGCACCATTTTGTTACACCGAAGGCCCCCAAGCGTATCTGGCCACCAACACCAGCTAATGCCAGCCTGTCAGCACCTTCCAGATGGTTTTCTAGCGTTATCCAGTCTGCCAGGCCGTAACGATAAGAGTTGCTGGTGGCAAGATGCTGATAGCTAAAATTCTCTAAACCATAATTTCGTCGTATTACGCCGATGGAGAGTGAAAAATCGGATAATCCTTGTTTAAGCAGATCGCCTGAGACATAAAAAGGGAGTGTTGTGGTCACACGTCTCCCGACAGCGTCGGTAGTGACTATCACTGCCTCACCTGCACCGTTGACAAACGGCATATCAGTTATAGACCAGGGGCCGGGCTGGATCTGGTTACTATTAGTACGATAACCGTCAATGAACAGATCAACCGTTGACGGGACCGCCGCCTGACCAGAAAAAATGGGTAAAGGCCAGGTGACCAGATCCGGACGTATGCTAAAGTCGCGGGCAAACTGAATACCGCCGAGTCGCACACTATTACATTACTCCAGGTCAGAGAATTGGTAATAAGATCGCCGACACGCCAGCTCAGCGCATCATTTTCATTTTCTTTCTCCCACCAGGTGTCATAACGCATATATCCCTGCTGGTCATAGGAGTTCCGTCTGCTCAGCTGTTGTTGCAGGACACCACTACTGGAGATCTGCCCCCAGTTGCCAAACAGGCGTAGTTCATTCCATGCAGAAAGTCTGGCGCCGCTTTGAGTTGTATGGCTGGTATAAAAATCGTAGTTGAACAGAGCACCATTGCTACTCCGGCCGGGATAGCGAGGACCATTACTCACGTTGCCTTGCAGCGTCTGACGGGGCAGCCAATTCAACGGAACCGTTAGTACAATGCGCTGGTGTTGTCTGTCATACCAGGCGGTAACTCCGGCGAGGCTGGAAACATCTACCTCCGGTGATGAGGGCAGGTGTGACGTGCCGATACCTGTGTTCTGGAGATCGGCAGTGTGTAAAATGTAGTGCCCATCACGGAAAATAACTGGCACTATCTGATTTTCTTCTCTTCCATTTATCATCAGGCCTAACAGATATTGCTGACGTGGTGTTTTGGTGACCGCTGTGCTGGGTGGGGGTAACAGAGTAGTGTAAGTCTGCGCATAACTACACCAGGGAATAAAGCAACTAATAGCGCTGGTAAGCGTTAGTGAGTAGTGATTCAGACGTCGGTGCGATAATATGTTCATGATTGTTAAAGCGTACCTCTGCTCTGCCACTGGCGTTTACCTGTCTGGGCACTGAGCACCTCATTTGGACTTGCTGTAATCGACAGAGGGAACGCATACTTGCTTCCTGCCAGTACATATCCCATTAAACCATCTGCTACCATTCGCCTGCCTATTGTGACGTTGCTCAGACGGGCGTGCCCATTACCCCGGTTAGTGATTTGCAGTAGCGTTTTTCCTGCATTATTGATGATGCGCCAGCTCAGCTTTGGCTCAGCCGTTTTCGATGTCAGACCATCACCATAAATGAACAGTGGCACAGAATAGCGCATCTGAAATCTGATTCCGGCCTGGCTATCATCCGGGGCGGGAGGGGTTGGAATTTCATCTATTACTATCCGGTAGGCTGTCTCCTGACCTGCGGGTGGGGCAGAGAGTTTGATCAGACGCACTAACTGGCGTTGATTAGCGTTGATGCGTACTACTGACGGGCTTGCAGCTATCTGTTGCTGAGTTTGGTAGTGATCCTGTAGGGCAACCTGTTGCCAGCTAAAGATGCGAATCTGCATGAGGGCTGTAGTATCGCCATGATTCTCCAGCCAGACTTCGGTGGCTTTGTCTCCTGAGGCAATTTTAGGATCAATTGGCCAAATCATGATTGAACTGCTGGCTGATACTACCACGGGCACTAAACTGAAGATGATCGGCAGGCTGATGATCATGCGTATCAGTTGGTTAATCATAATATTCTCCTGCTCTGTTCCCTGATTACCAGCTCAAAGTCACCATTAATGTGTCAATGTAGTTGCCTGCGCGAGAGGAGCCGTTTAGCTGTAAACGACCATAAATGGGGAGTGTGATGTTATTAGGGTTGTTGTAATTCAGCGCGATACTCTGGTTAACAAAAATCTCTGAGGCTGCGCGATAAGATGGATGACTGTAAAGGCGATAGGCCACCAGTTGGTTTTCACCAGTGTGCTTCAGGTTACGAGTAGTGTTGTAATTACTACCTCCATTAATGGCCATATTCAATGTTGTACCAGGAGTACAGGAGAGGGTGAAGGCAGAATTTTGAACCAGACTGGTATCGATAGCCTGGTTCTTTGTGGCGGATTGAGTACCAAAGTCGAGCAGGCCCATTACATCGGATTCATTGTTGGTGATGACACAACCTGCTACCACCGACGCATTGACCTGAAAAGTTTTAGCAGGTAGTGCCGGCAACGTGACTGGCCAGACTAGCAAAAGCGCACTCTGGCCGATGATAGCTGCCCGGCACACGGGTAATGTATGCTCCATGCTCTCATCCCTGTAAGTTATTGTTAGTAGTTCACCGCAACACTGATCGTATCTGCATAAGCACCCGGCGGAATACCATTACCATTGTCGCCAGGCCCTCTTCTGATACGACCATTGATCAGATAGACATCCCCTAAGGTACCGTCAGGGATTCCGGTGTCGCGCAGATTAGTGTTATCTGCGATAGGTGTATTTTGACCAATATCGCTATAAATTGTGTAGGCAAGGCCTATACTGGGATTATCGGTCCTAATCATATAGCGCGCCTGAGTAGTCTCGAGGCCGTGTACCTCCGTTGGTTTAGGACTGCTGCCAGTTACCTGCACGTTGTAAGTCTGACCGACAGAACATTTAACATAAATGGCATTCCCGCTAGGGCCGGCCAGTGTGGCAGTTATATCTGTGAAAACGGTTGTTCTTGATCCAAAGTCCAGTGAACCGAGGTTCATTCCCGCACTACTGGTCTGGTTATTAACCTGACATCCCGGTGTAAGTGTAAGTCTGACATTAATAGAACCTGTCATAGTATCTGACAGCGCCGGGGCACCATAAATAATTCCCAAGCCACAGCTGACTATAAGAAGTTTCATTTTCATAGATATTCCTTATGCATATCAATGGATGCAGGTTGCCCTGTGTTGCTATTTATTGATGGATTTTATGAATTAGATAGACTGTATGGAGATCCTACCTGCTATTACTCATTAATAAGACTGTCAAAAATCTTATTTTAACCGGGAAAAGTAATTGCTGAACAAACCAATGAATAGCTGTTCATTGATTGCTGTTCCGGCTGAAGTAGAATGGCATATTTTTATTTGCAGAAATAAAAAGCAAGTTTTTTTTAGTGAAAATTTTTGAAGAATAATCTTTGATAAGAACGGATATGAATCAGCTAACTTTATAATGTAAAAGGATATAATAATGTCTTAATTGATTTTCTTATGTTTTATATGAGTTATTTTCTGATCAGAGTCCTGACTATAACTACACTGTCAAGCGATGCTATAGATAAATCATTTATCAAATATAACTTATTATTTTAGAAGAAATTATGATAATTATAAATTTACCAGGTTGAATTTCATTAATAATACTGTTGATTACTGAGTTTTCTTATAAAGTTAAAATTTGATGAAAAGCTGTACTGTTTTTGTGGATAATAACGGCAGGTATGTTGATAGTTGATATGGAGTGTTAGTGTATTTTGCATCAGAATAAAAATCGAAGATGCCATAGGACAATACTTTTTTAGGTTATCGCTGAGAGCGCTATTCCAATTCTGTGATTGGTGTAAAATACAACACGATGATATTACTACAATTTGATAGATAATATCTGTCAGGATGCATCCCTGCAATTTAACGTCGACAGTTATTCAACAGTACCAACGATATTGAGATCCGTGTCATCTGGAATTTCATTATAGGAGAGCACATGCAGGCTTTTAGCAAATAAGCGTGCATAACGGGCAATTAGTGGGCGGAGCTTAGGTGCTACCAGCAGTACCTGGGTCAGGTTTTGTGCTTTGAGCTGTTCGGTGATAACAGGCAGGGTAGCCTGTAATTGAGTCAGGATATTAGGATCAACCGGGAAGCTATCCAGCGCCACTTTGCCAGTTTGTTGTGCCTGATTTAACGACGATAGCAGTATATTTTCCAGTTCACTATTTAGCGTATAGGCTGATACTGGCTGATTATCAGGTGCTATCGCTGCCACCATGGCTCGTCTTAGAGCGAAACGCACATCAGAGGCGAGCAGAATGGGTTCTTTAGTCACACTGCTACTTTCAAGGAGGCTGGTGGCAATGGTGGCGATATCCTTAAGTGAGACCTGTTCGGCCAGCAGCATCCGGTAAACCCGCAGTAACTGACTATAATTAAGTGCCTGGTTGAGGTCTTCTGCCAGTTTGGGAGACAGTTCTGCCAGACGCTCATGCAGTTTGGTAATATCATCGTAGTTAAACAGCTCCGGCAGATTTTCTTTCGCTATTTTATTAAGGTGTGTTGCAACCACACTGGCAGGTTCAACGACCTGATAGCCAAAATTCAATGCCTTTGATTTCTGTTCAGGTTCGATCCAGGTAACAGAGAGACCATAAGCGGGGTCGGTATCGACAATACCATCAACCATGCCATATTGTTCAGCAGTGGGTATTGCCATTAGTCGGTCGGTGTGTATCTCGCCGATAGCAGTGCGTACGCCGTTAATTTTAATGGCGTACTGCTCCGGGCGCAGCCGGAAATCTTCCCGAATAGCGATCTCAGGTAACAGCACTCCACTAATTTCCGATACTACCTGGCGTACCCCGCGTACCCGCTGTTTCAGAGGACTACCGAGACTACTGTCAACCAGTGGCACTACTTTGTATCCAAGACTGAGACTCACTGGCTCCACCACAGGGATGATATTCCAGTTAATTGCCTCTGGTTCCTCTTCTATCAGCGCTTTAGTGATCGACTCCATCTGTTCGGGAGTGTGGCTGCTGGTGCCCACGACTCGGCTCTGTCTCCAGCCAACAAAAGCGAGTAGAACGGCAAACAGGGTGAACACGAGATGAGGCATCCCAGGCACAATTGCCAGCATAAACATCACCAGCGCGGCACTGTAGAGCGTAGTAGGCCGGGCCAGCAGCTGAGACTTAACCTCATCACCAATATCACTGCCATCGCTAATACGTGTCACGATGATGGCCGCCGCTGTTGCCAGCAGCAGAGAGGGGATCTGGGCTACCAGACCGTCACCAATCGTTAGCAGAACATAGAGTTCGAAAGCCTGAGATGCAGGAAGGTTATGCTTAAAGATACCGATAAGAATACCGCCAATCAGGTTGATTAGCAGAATCATAATGCCGGCAATAGCATCACCGCGTACAAACTTTGAGGTCCCATCCATTGAACCGTAGAAATCTGCTTCGCTGGCTACCAGGCGCCGACGTTCACGCGCCTGTTCCTGATTGATGAGGCCGGCATTAAGGTCGGCATCAATTGCCATCTGTTTACCCGGTAACGCATCCAGGGTAAAACGGGCGGATACTTCTGAGATACGTTCAGCGCCTTTAGTCACCACCACAAAATTGATGATTATCAAAATCATAAAGACGACAAAGCCAACGACATAGTTCCCGCCAATCACCACATGCCCGAAGGAATCAATGACCTTACCTGCCGCGCCAGGACCCAGATGCCCGTTAAGCAGTACCACGCGCGTAGAAGCGACGTTAAGTGTCAGACGCATCAGGGTGGTTACCAGCAGGATTGTCGGAAATACCGAGAAATCGAGCGGGCGCTTACTGTTCAGACTGGTTACCAGTACCAGGATAGACAACACGATGTTAAACGTAAACAGCACATCGAGCAGTAATGGGGACAACGGCAGGATAACCATTGCCAGCACGCAAATCAGTAGTAGTGGAATGCCAATATGGCTTTGCCGCAATATTGCCACTATCTGGCGTGGGTTAAATAGTGCCATGAGCTGGAATCACCTCTTCAGTCTGATGCAGTTGTGTATTAAGTTGCGGCTTATCCCCAGTACCGATTCGCCAGGCTTTTAATTGCATCACATAGGTCAGTACTTGTGCCATGGGACGAAACAGTGAAGAAGGAATCTGTTGATTTATTTGGGTTGAACGGTAAACAGCCCTGGTAAGCAATGGAAACTCCACCAGTTCAATCCGGTTTTGTACCGCTATCTGCCGAATATAGAGCGCGACATCGTCAACACCTTTTGCAATGACATACGGTGCCGGCGCTTTTGCAGGATCATACTTAAGCGCGACAGCGTAGTGCGTAGGGTTGGTAATGACGACGCTTGCATGGGGTACCTGTGTATTAATCTGCCCCATCGCTAACTGACGTTGTATTGCACGAATTCGCGATTTAATGTGGGGATCACCTTCAGCATTTTTGTATTCATCACGCACCTCTTTTTTGGTCATCTTCATCTTTTTCGTGAACAAAAATTTGCTAAGTGGCACATCGATCAGTGCAAACAGTACAACTACTATCACAAACGGGCGCGCGTCAGAGGCGAACATCTCCATTCCGTGTGATACAGCCTGAGAGAGGGGCATCATTTGCAGGTTGAGCAGCGATACCAGGCTTCCTTGAATAATGATCCATAATAATGACAGCAAAACGACGCATTTAGCTATCATTTTGAGGATATCCATCAAATGCTGACGGGAAAACATCCGTTTTAACCCGCTAATGGGGCTTATCTTTTTTATATCCGGTTTCAGACGACTTGGAACAAAGAGCCAGCCGCCTGGCATTAACGAAGCAACAACCCCGGCCAGTGGAATTGGCAGCAGGGTAGCAATGAGCTTTAACAGAATCAAAACCTGAATTAGCAGGAACTGATAGAGTGCACTGTCATCGTGAACTCTATCACTCATCTGGCGCATTGCCTTAAATGCCTCATCAGCCAGTCCACGATAGAAGGGGGCAAACAGGCTGATACACAAAAATGCCATCATCAGTGTGGCTGCCAGTGAAACGTCTCGTGAACGGGGAATTTCTCCCTTTTCTCTTGCCTTACGCAGCTTCTCTGCGGTGGGTTTTTCGCTTTTATCGCCACTACCTGACATTACGCTTCCCTCAGTTGATCGAAAAGTGCTATCACCCGGTTGGTTAATTGCAGATAGTGCTCACCAATATGGCTACTGAGCACGATGAAACAGAGCAAACCAAATAACATACTTATTGGAAAACCCAGCGCAAAAAGGTTAAGTTGCGGAGCAACGCGGCTCAGTAAACCAAACGTTCCCTGCACCAGTAACATGATAAATACGGTGGGCAGTGCCAGCAGCACAGCACTAGAGAGGATCCAACCCAGCCCACTGGCTAAAGCATGTAATGATGGAATGGTTATCGCCTTCCCGATGGGCCAGTAAATAAATCCCTTATATAAGATGGAAACAAGCAACAGATGACCATCAGCAATAAAAAAAAGCAGGCCGGACCAGATAAAAATTATTTGCGATATCACCATGGTTGAGCTGCCGTTAGCAGGATCATTCATCACTGCCATTCCAAGCCCCATATTCATTGACAGAATCGCGCCAGCAGTTTGTAAGGCCCAAAATACCCACCACAACATCTGACCAAATAGCCAGCCCCAAATTATCTGTTCACCCGTCAGCAGCAGCGTATTGGCGTTCATCAAATCGTTAATGACGATTTTTTCCTCTAAGACAGGCGCAATAATCATGCTTAGCAGAAAGGCAAGAATGATCCGGGCTTTTCTGGGCAAAGCCCGATTATCCAGTATGGGGCAGAAGAGGAAGAATGCCAGAATACGAACGAAGGGCAGCCATAACGCCAGCAGAGAAGCGATAAGTTCATTAACTGACATAGCCATTTAACCTACCAGTGTGGCGGCTTGTGAAAACAGGAGCTGGGTGTAGTCAATGAGTTGTACTAACATCCATTTACCGCCAAATACAAGCATCAGTAGTGTTACAGCCAGACGGGGTAAAAAACTGAGAGTTTGTTCATTAATCTGCGTGGTTGCCTGAAAAATACTCACCAGCAGCCCAGTTAATAAGCTTGGGATGATAGCCAGAGCAGAGATGATGAGTACCAGCCTCAATCCCTGAGCCAGCACATCGCCTGCGATATCGAGCGTCATCATCCGCCCACCCCCTGAACACTTTGGGTCAGCGTACCAACTAGCATCGACCAGCCATCGCACAGTACAAACAGAATCAGTTTAAAGGGTAGTGAGACAATCAGCGGCGAAAGCATCATCATTCCCATTGCCATCAGAATACTGGCAACAATCAGATCAATAACCAAAAAAGGAATATAAATCATAAAGCCGATTTTAAAGGCCGTTTTTAGCTCGCTCAGAACAAATGCCGGTGTCACTATCGTCAAATCTTGCCCTTTGGGGTCCCCGGTTACCTTAGCAATAGTCATTATTTGTGACAGTGAGGTGGAGTTAGTTTGCGAAAGCATAAATACTTTCAGCGGGGCTTCTCCATTACGTAATGCCTGTTGCAGTGTAATCTTATTGTCCTGCCACGGTTTGACGGCGTTATTATAAATATCATTCCAGACCGGGCGCATAACCAGCATAGTCAGCACTAGTGCAATGCCGGTCAGAACTTTATTGGGGGGAGATTGTTGCAAGCCGATTGCCTGGCGGAGCAGGGCCAGCACAATAATAAAGCGGGTGAAACAGGTCATCATTAGTAACATCACGGGCAACAGGCCCAGTAGTGTCATCAGAATGAGAATTTCGACTTTGACACTGTAATCCTGACCACCTGCAATATTTGGCGTTGCGGTAAACAGAGGAATGCCCCCCTGTTCAGCTAATACACTGAATGGTAACAGGAGACATATTAGCCCCGTGCAACTAAACCTGGACAGTAACTTCATTGTGCCAGTTCGCCCAGCTCTTTGTTATTAAAATCGATCAGACGTAAACCATATTTATCATTGACTATCACGACTTCAGCTGTACCGAAAAGCACGCCATTGATTTTGACATCCAGCGGCTCGCCAGCGAGCTTGTCCAGCTCAATCACAGAGTCGCTGCCCACGTTTATCAGGTCGGCAAGCGTAATCTCCACTGAGGCAACTTCGAGCGTCAGTGTGACCGGGATACGGCTAAACAGGGCAAGTGTATTGCGGCGTTCTTTTGGTGCTACAGCATCTGGTGTTACCTCTGTAGCTGCAAGATCTTCGTCGATCAAATCGAAGTCAAGATCCGGGTCAAACTCTGGCGTGGGGTTATTTTGTGAATCGTTCATGATTATTGACTCGTTTTGTCCGCAAATTCAGAGAGAAAGAGAGAGCCGCGATCCTCTCGGATTGCCGCCGTAAACAATTGATGGCTGCCAATTGAAAGTGGCACCCGTTCTGCCATAGCAATAGGAATGACATCGCCAGATTTCAGCTTGACAATATCAGCCACCGTTAGCTGGAGGGTGGCGAGTTTTCCTGTCAACCGTATAGGGAGAGTACGGAAGTTAACTTGCTGGGGAACAGTGGTGACTTCGTTGGAAGGAATTGATAGCGATGACTGGCGGAGTGTTGCCAGCAGGCGGTCCACATGAGCGTTATCAAGTAATAATGAAAAAGTACCATTGCGATAACCATCGATAGTGAAATCGATCTGACATGCCCACTGAGTAATAAGTGTTGAGTAGTCAGGTTTAAGCTCAAGTTGACTGGAAAACAGTTCCGGACAGCATAACAATGTTAGCATCTCAGATGCCAGTTTATTTAATAATCTTTCCTCAGTTTTAGTGATAATGGATTGAGGGGGCGCTTCATCGAAATGAAGACGTGCCAGACCATAATAATCCTGAAGGATGTCAAGCAGCATTCTGCGGTCAACACGGAACCCCAAATTACCTAACTGAGAGCTGAATACAGTTGACTGCTTAATCGCACTATCCATGTGAAAGTCGAATTGTGTCAGATTGACATTCACTCTAAACTTTCTTAGAAAATAGATGCTTAATTTGCTATCCAATAGATCGAATTTATCATTGAATATTTTTGGAACTTTGTGATAGGGACGCCCAAGTTTATTAGCATCCAGGCGTGTTATCTCAGGATGTTCTCCTGGAGGATAAATTCTAATATGATTGCCTTTTGAACGCATTGTAATGAACCATCATTGAATTATTTAGTAAGAGTGGAAGAGTCTTTCTTCTGACTGTTATAATTCTAATTATAATTACGAATATATCGTAATATGTAAATCAGATTTTGATAACCCACGTTCAGCCAGGAAAGAGACTAATATTGTACAATTCATGACACCGTCCAACATTATGTGATCTGTTCTCAAATGGTGATGCAGATTACAGCTTTGATCGAATGGTTTTACAAATTATTAATTGTTATTAATTCCAATAATCAGTAGAACCCCAGAAGAGGAATTCCAGATAACCTAATGTTTTACAAAGATTAATTATTTAATAACTTTGTTTGACTAGTTTACTTCTTATGAATGTATATAATCATCGTGAATTTCGACAATTTCGACATCAAACAATTTCATTTATCTCTCGTTGTAACAGTATAAACCCAGGATTAATTAATTGAGTATCAAGTGCTGTAACTGTTACGTTAACACCTTATTACATGTGCAGGCATGCGCAGGATAATACGATGGAGTAACTGCTATGAAGATGGTGGAGAATATTCAATCAGAATATAAGGTGAAGTATATAGCTGAGGCAAAATCGAGCAGAGAATTATTTTCTTTGGCTGAGAGAGTAGCCAGATTTAGTGTTCCTGTCATGATTACGGGAGAAACCGGCACAGGGAAAGAGTGTGTGGCAAAATATATTCACCAGCACGGAAATAATCCCGCTTCCCCCTATGTTGGCGTTAATTGCGCTGCCATTCCAGAAAACATGTTAGAAGCCATTCTATTTGGTTATGAAAAGGGGGCTTTCACCGGTGCGATATCCAGTCAGCCGGGTAAATTTGAGCTGGCCAATGGCGGTACGCTATTACTGGATGAAATTGGCGATATGCCACTGACATTACAGGTAAAAATTTTACGGGTACTTCAGGAACAGGAAGTTGAACGATTAGGAAGCCATAAAAAAATACCTCTTAATCTTCGAATTATAGCCTCAACCAACAGAGATCTGGCACAGGAAATTATTGAAGGGCGTTTCCGCCAGGATTTGTTCTATCGGCTGGCTGTAGTACCGTTACATATTGCGCCCCTGCGTGAACGCCCTCAAGATATTTTGCCGTTAACTCGTTTTTTTATCAGTAAATATCAGTCTATTGTTAAACGAAATGTTGAAATGACGTCTTGTGCTCGTGAGGCATTAGAAAACTATAGCTGGCCTGGTAACGTGCGGGAGCTTGAGAACGTTATACAAAGGGGACTGATTATGTGTAATGGGGATAAGCTGTGTGCATCCTGCTTCGGTTTACCCGTTTCTGCCTCTGTTGCTAAAAGGACTCAATTTACAGTAGCTAGTGGGCACTGGCATGAGAAGAGTCTAATGAATAATGATGAAAGCCAGATAAAAAAGCAGGGCAGAATAGCTGAATTCCAATACATTCTTGATCTTCTTAATCGCTATAAAGGCAATAAATCAAAAACTGCTGAGTTCCTTGGCATTACGCCTCGTGCATTGCGTTATCGTCTGGCTTCTATGCGCCAGCAGGGATTTGACACGAGTTGTTTCTCATAATTCACATTCAGGACCAATAAATGGCTGAGATATTAAATGTTGTCGCTGGTAACAACAACGGCATGATGTTGCGAATGCAGCAGATGAAAATGCAGGCAAGTGGTTCAATAATAGCAAACCCTCAGTTGGCACCCCCTGATGCACCCTCGTTTCAATCAGTCTTAAAGCAGGCTATAAACAAGGTAGACCAGTATCAACATTCTGCTAACAATAAGCAGCGAGCGATTGAGATGGGTGAGAGCGATGACCTTAACGGCGCGATAATTGGTATGCAGGAAGCCAGCGTCACCTTTTCAGCGATGGTTCAGGTACGCAACAAACTGGCTCAGGCGTTTGACGACGTACTGAATATGCCACTGTAAGGGGTATGGCTGTGTTCGACAAGTTGAAACAAAAACTGCCGGAAAATCTGATCATAATACTAAAAAAGTTCGCCTTGCCTCTGGCGGTGGCTGTTGCCGCTACAGCTATTGTTGTTGGTTTGCTGTGGCAAAGTAACAATGGTTACACCATGCTATATGGTTCTCAAGAGCGGTTGCCAATAACAGACGTGGTTCAAGTACTGAGTGGTGAAGGGATCAGCTATCGTGTCGAACCTAAAAGCGGCAATCTGATGGTGCGGGAAAGTGATCTGGCATCGGCAAGAATGGCGCTGGCGTCTAAAGGCATCACTGCTAGCATTCCGGCGGGATATGAGCTGATGGACAAAGAAGAGATGCTGGGAAGCAGCCAGTTTATGCAAAATGTCCGGCTTAAGCGAAGTCTGGAAGGGGAACTGGCAAAAAGTATTATGACCATCGATAGCGTTGAATACGCACGTGTTCATCTTGGTATTACTGAAACCAGTTCATTTGTACTAACCAATAAGCCAGACAGCACTGCGTCAGTGGTAGTACGGCTCAAATATGGACGGCAACTCTCTCAGGATCAGGTGGCTGCAATCGTCAGCCTGATATCAGGTAGTGTACCAGGACTTAAGCCTAAACAGGTGCAGGTAATAGATCAGCATGGCACGCTGCTCTCGGCAGAACTTGATGAATCAGATAGTGGTCCGGGTTATCGCCATGGCAGAGAAATTATGCAACGCTTACGCCATGATACTGAACGAAGTATTGCCACTTTGCTTACCCCAGTCGTAGGTCAGGGAAACTTCCGGGTAAGTGTCGTGCCCCGCATCAATTTGAGTCAGGTTGAAGAGACTCAGGAACGTTATCTCAATGAGCCGCGTGTCAATTCAGAGCGTCTCCACCAGGAGAATACGACTGAGCAGCTGGCGATTGGTATACCCGGTTCACTGAGCAATCGTCCGGTCAATCAGGCACCACCACAAAATAATCAACGAAACGGCGGGCAAAATGCACAAAACGGGCAAAATGCGCAAAACGGTAATCAGCAGATGGCAACGCGCAACGATGCTGAACGGCAGTTTTCCTGGGATCGTGACATTCGTCATATTCGCCATCAAGGGTTCTTGCTGGAGCGTTTGACTGTAGCGGTTATCCTGAATCAGCAGGCTCCTCAGCTCGAAAAATGGGATGATCAACGACAGAAGCAGATGATCGAACTGCTTGACAGTGCAGCGGGGATTGATAGCACTCGTGGTGATGTATTAACGCTAAGCCGGATGGCTTTCATGCCTGAAGAAGTTCATCCTGAAACAATCGAACCCTGGTGGGAACGCGATATCACATTGCTGTGGGCTGAGCGCATTGGCACTGGTCTGCTGGCGTTGCTGGTTATCCTTTTCGGTGTTCTTCCTATGCTGCGCCGTATTGGCAGTGGGGCTCAGGCGCAAATGGCAAAAACATCACAGGCTACTACTCGGCATGATGAAACATCAAATGAAGACAATCCCGATGGGGATGAAAGTAAGTTCGTACTGAAAGGTAATGCCTTCCAGTCTGATGAGAACCTTCCGCCACAAGGTTCCGGGCTGGAAACTAAAATTGCTTTCCTACAGACCCTGGCGCAAAACGAGACTGATCGCGTTGCCGATGTACTGAAACAGTGGATTAACAATAATGAGCGAACCAGAATCCGTAGTTGATACCAGTAGCAGCAAATCTGAGGAATCAAAAGCCTCTCACTCGCAGCTGGAGCAGGCAGCAATTGTATTGCTAAGTATTGGTGAGGAAGCGGCTGCTTCTGTGATGAGTAAAATGTCGCGCGAGGAAGTGTTGCGGCTTAGCGAGGTAATGGCGCGCCTGCATGGGGTAAAACTGCCACAGGCACGTCAGGCGATGAATAATTTTTTCAACGACTATCGGGAACAGAGTGGGATTAATGGCGCTTCCCGTCACTACCTTCGCACTATTTTGGAAAAAGCGCTGGGTACTGAAATTGCCCGTAGTGTGATTAACGGCATCTATGGTGATGAAATCCGTTATCGCATGACCCGGCTGCAATGGGTAGATGCCCCTCAGCTGACCGCGATGATAGAGCAGGAACACGTACAACTACAGGCAGTGTTTCTGGCATTTCTGCCGCCAGATGTTGCGGCTGGTGTTCTGGGCTCTTTGGATATAGCACGCCAGGAAGAGTTGCTATACCGAATTGCGCGGCTTGATGATATCAACCGTGACGTCGTCGATGAATTAGACAGGCTCATTGAGAGGGGAGTGGCAGTGCTCTCCGAACATGGCTCTAAGGTGCGGGGAGTGCGCCAGGCGGCCAATATTGTTAACCGGATCAGTAGTAACCAGCAGGAACTGCTACAGCAGCTGGAGGAACGCGATGGAGAAGTAGCTGATGAGCTGAAGAATGAGATGTATGAGTTCTTTATTCTCAGCCGGCAACAGCAGAGTGTCATTCAGCGTTTACTGGAAGAGGTCCCACTCGAGGAGTGGGCAGTGGCCCTGAAGGGTACGGAAGCTGCACTGCGCCAGGTAATCTACGATGCGATGCCCAGGCGTCAGGTACAGCTTTTGCAAAGCATGACTACACGTCTTGGCCCGGTTCCTGTCAGTCGCGTAGAGCAGGTGCGTAAGGAGATCATGGTTACGGTGCGTGAACTGGCGGAGTCCGGTGAGATTCAGATCCAGCTGTTCAATGAACAGACGATGGAGTAACTGGCAGATGAAAAGCACATCAAAAAAAGTCTGGCGCTGTTACCAGTTCCCGCCTCTCCACACGGCCAGTGATGAGGAGCAGCGGGAAGATTTAAAAGTAGATGAAGTGAGTTATCAGCAACAGATAATGGCTGGATTTGAGCAGGGCGTGCGTGATGGCTTTGAGCAGGGTAAAGCCGAGGGAATGGCTGCCGGGCTGGAAGAGGGACGTAAAGCCGGACTACTCCAGGGAAGAGAAGAGGGTAAAAAGCAAGCATTAATTCAGTTTACTCAGGCAGTAGTGCCGGTTGATGGTCTGATTACTCAACTACGACAAGAGCTGGCAGCGCATGAGCAACGTCGCCGTCAGGAGTTATTACAGCTGGTAGAAAAAGTGACGCGCCAGGTGATCCGTTGTGAGCTGGCTCTGCAACCGACACAATTGTTATCACTAATCGAAGAGGGGCTTAGCTCGCTGCCTGCATTCCCAACGCGCTTACGTGTTCTGTTGAATCCCGAGGAGTTTACCCGAATCAGTGAGCTGGAACCGGGCAAAATTGAAGAGTGGGGATTGACTGCTGAACCCACTCTTGAGGTGGGGGAGTGCCGTATCGTTACTGAGTCCGCAGAGATGGATGTGGGCTGTGACCATCGGCTCGGCCAGTGTATGGAGGCACTGCAACAACATCTTGCTGCCGAACCAAATAATAATGAATCAGAACCTGCGGCGGGTGACTAATCCAGATGAGTGAAACAACCATGCGCCATATGCTGGAAGAGGCATTAAAATCAATCGATAACATACCACTGGCCCGGATTGCCGGACGCTTAGTGCGCGTTAACGGAATCCTGCTCGAGACCATTGGGTGCCAGCTCTCTGTTGGCCAGCGCTGTAAGGTTGAGGAGGCAAACGGCAACCTGCTGGATGCTCAGGCGGTAGGATTCGATCGCGATGTCACTTTTCTGATGCCTTTCAAGTCGCCATGTGGTCTGGCTGCTGGCGCACGGGTTTTTCCGCTACAAAAGAGTCACGAGATCTATATTGGCCGAAGCTGGTTAGGGCGCGTAGTGAATGGTCTTGGGGAGCCTATTGACAGCAAAGGACCGCTGGGGGGTGACGTACCGCTAGCCAGTCAGAGGCTCCAGCTTAACCCACTCAAGCGAAAACCCGTTGCCATGCCACTTGATGTCGGCGTTAAGGCAATTAATGGTCTGCTCACCATCGGTAAAGGCCAGCGGGTGGGCTTGATGGCAGGGTCTGGGGTTGGTAAGAGCGTATTGCTTGGCATGATAACCCGCTGTACAGCGGCAGATGTGGTTGTGGTGGGGCTTATTGGAGAGCGTGGACGGGAGGTCAACGAATTTATTCTGCATGCGCTCCAGGCCAGCGGTATGGCTAAATCCGTAGTAGTGGCAGCACCTGCGGATGAGTCGCCGCTGATGCGTATCAAAGCAACGGAGCTTTGTCACGCTATTGCTGCCCATTATCGCGACAGTGGGCTGGATGTTTTGCTACTGGTTGATTCACTCACACGTTACGCCATGGCGCAGCGTGAGATAGCACTCTCGCTGGGCGAACCCCCCGCGACAAAAGGCTATCCGCCCTCTGCCTTTAGCACAATTCCACAGCTGGTTGAGCAGGCAGGCAACAGTGAGAGCGAAGGATCGATGACAGCTATCTACACCGTGCTGGCCGAAGGGGATGACCAGCAGGATCCGATTGTCGACTGCTCTCGTGCGGTGCTCGATGGGCACATCGTATTATCACGCCCGCTCGCTGAGAGCGGGCACTATCCTGCAATTGATATCGGCCAAAGCATCAGTCGCTGCATGAGCCTTGTAACCGATAAATCTCATCAGCAGGCAGCACGTACTTTTAAACAGTTGTATGCCAGTTATATGGCTATTAAGCCTTTGATCCCACTTGGAGGTTATATCGAGGGTGCGGATGAAGAAGTAGACAGGGCGGTCAGACTGTATCCGGCAATAAACAGTTATCTGTGTCAGACAATGGATGAATCTGCGTCACTGGAGAGGGCTATTGAGGAACTTGAAACGCTGAGTCAGGCGTAAGGTGATCTGAATATGAATAATCAACAACAAATGATCAAAGTGCTGTCGCAACTGCGTCAGTTACGTCAGCAGGGCAAGGATCAACTCATCAGCCAGCTGGCAAAGCAGAATCAGTTGGTTAAACGTTATCTCAATAATGTTGAGGCACTTACCCAGTTAATTACAGTATCACTGCCAGATAACAGTGGCGGAGTTCAGATGCAAAATTTGTCTCACTATAAAGCGGTTATCCAGCGGGTTGTGGACTGGCAGAAGCAGGAACACGCGCTGGCAACTGTTGAAGCAGAGCATACACGACAGGCTCTGCAACATCAGGCTTGTGAAGAGATGAGGGTTGCTCTGATATTAAAACAGCAACAACAGGCGCTGGCATTGTCACAGCAGCGTACGCAGCAAAATATCACTGATGATCAGGCACTCTCGTGTTGGTTACGTCGTCGTCAGTCATGAAAGGTTTTTTATGATGAGCAAGAAAGAAAAAGCTAAAAAAAATTGGTCAGGTGTGGATGCCGGTTCACTACCAAAGCATTCTCCACAGAGCACATCATATGATAATTATCCTTTTGTCAGCGTAGTGACGCCCACTTGCAACCGACGCCACTTTCTCCCCTGGCTGCTCTATATGTTTCAGTATCAGGACTATCCATCCTGCCGTCGGGAGCTGGTTATTTTTGATGATTCACCAATGAGTAACGCTGACCTGATAGCTAATTTAATCCGGTGCGCGCCAAATCCAGAGCTTATTCGCTATTATCATCAGACTGAACGACTCACAATAGGTAAAAAGCGAAATATACTTAATCAACTTGCTGAGGGCGAATACATTGTCTGTATGGACGATGACGATTACTATCCTCCGGATAAGCTGAGTTACACGATTAGCGAGATGCAGCGCCATCAGGTATCTTTCGCTGGTTGTGATGCTATTCCGATATGGTATAGCAGCATCGATCGTGTTTTCATGACATCCCCGTTGGGAAAGAATAATGCAGTGAATGGCACTTTTGCTTATCACAGGCGTTTTCTTTCCATGCATCGCTATGATGATAAGTCAACCACGGCAGAAGAAAGTGGATTTCTTAATGGTTTTACCGTGCCAGTACTTCAGCTTGACCCATGGCGCTCAATTCTTTGTATCTCACATAATAGCAATACTTATGATAAAGATTTTATCTTTGCATCCTGCAAGCTTCAGTCTACTACCCTGAGCGACATCGTCACCGATAATTCGCTGCTCAGACATTATCAGCGGCTGCATAGTGCACCCATAGGAACCAGAATTGACTGGTCGCCGTTTGATCGCATCTGTTTGCTTCCGTCAAGTGGTAATGCCGGACAAACACAGGACTTTTATCAGCAACTTATTGCCCTGGGTGTGTCCCCGCAACAGCTATGGACACTGCCTGTCAGTGATCCCGCAGACCCATTTGCCGCTCATCAGGCTGTGCTGGAACGCGCTATAACCGAAAAATGGAATAACTATCTGATACTGGATGACAGATTGAAATGGGTACGGCAGGAAAAATCTCTGCGGAATGCCAATCAGCTTATCCATGCTCTGCCCCATATTGACTGGCAGGGGATATTGCTGGCGGGTGACTTAGCAGAAGGCATACCCTTGCGACAGCTGCCTTGTGCTGTTAAGCCAACAAAAATCGGACTCACCACGCTGGCGTATGCGGTTAATCAGACTGGTTATCACACCTACAAGGCATGTCTGGAGCAGGCAAAAGAAGAACAAAGCTGGGATATAGTAGCGGCATGGATTGGCAATGATCGCTGGTTTGCGCTTTACCCCAGCCTGTTTTGGCTCGAACAAGATGATACAGGCAGCGATTGTGCTGCCCGCTTTTTTCGTAAACTGGCACGGCAGGACTCTGGCCGTGCAACAGGATAATAATTAAGATGGTCGAATCATTTACCCCCAAATTTATTGAATGCTTACAAAATGATCAATGGAACTGTCAGTGCGCCGGGTGCGAGGGAAAGCCGCCATTAGTGACGCTGGGCTGGGGTAATCAGCAACGCCGTAGCGCCTACCTGGCGTGTGATAGTGCTGCTCATGCTATTTTGTTACCGCAAGATGCCTTTGTTCTTACTAAAAGTGAGCATACTGTTACCGAAACGTCTTTACTGCCAGAACATGTGCTTCGGGTGAATCAGCATTGTATCAATTTACTGGTAGGGAATAGCCAGCCTCTGGCAGTCGGACTTTATACAATAGGGTTGCTGATAAGCAAATATACTTCCCAGGAGGAGCTTGCAGCAATCGATCTCTATGCAGAGCAACTGGCAGTGCTTCTTGACAATGGCTCTCTGACTGAAAACTTCGATATGCTGCCAGCGATTATCCGTTTTAAGCACGAAGCGTTACAGCAACTCGCACAACTGGATATTCGTGGAAATTTCACTCCACAGATTGCGACCACTATAGCGATCAAAATGAACGAGATTAGAGTGCTGTCAACGGACTATCTTCAGCAGATGATCGACGAGTGGCAAAGTGATGAGCGGGTTTGCGAAGCACTTGAAGCGCGTTATACCCAGTGGGTGAATCTGGCACTCTACCATTGCTATCATTATATCTTCCCGGGGGAAGAACAGAAAAACTGGCCGCGTGAGTTTTACGGACTGGTGTTAAATCTGTTTCACGCATGGCAGTTATTGGCACTGCTAATCAGTTCAGGTATCACTCCGGATGATCATCAGCTGTCCTCGTTAATTGCCGCGCTCAATCGTGCCGGGCCAGTCAATGTAACCCTGGACGAGCCATTACTGGGAGCTCTGGCATTGTTGCGGTAGTTTTTGAGGAGTGTTCCCCCGGATACGACCCGCAGCACCTATTCCCTATACGGGTATGAATGCTGCCGGGCCGCGATCTGGACGAATTTAAAATTCACAGACCACTACCGACGTTGATTCCGGCAGTCCAAAGGAAAGGGCGAACCGACATGCAATCACTGGCTTATAGCTGCACCTTAATGCTAAAAGATACAGGCAAAAAAAAGCGCAATGAGCATTTTTGCTGATTACGGAAATTAAAAATAAACGGGCGTCTGATTCAGGCTTTGTAGAGGAAACTCCCTGCATCAGATTGAGCGCTGACTGACTGCATAACCTCACGCTGCGTTGCCAGCAATGTGCCATTTTGCTCATTGACTTTCTGGCAGTGGCGGGCGCGCTGCTCAAGGTACTGCCACCAGTGCTGTGCCTGAGTTGATAACAATGGTGGCAGCTTTTTGAGCAGGGCCGTCATTCCACGACTGTCTGTTGGCAGATTAAGCTGCTTCAGTGTTGCTCTTCTGCGCGAAGAGGCTTCCTGCAGCTGCTGATAATGGGCCATAAGCAGTTCATTAATATCAGCGAGCTTTTTGGTGTTGCAGGTAAGCATCGCTTCGCGTTGTTGTGACAATAGTTGGTTGAGCTCATCATAACGCTGTGCATCCTGGCGGATACTTTTCAGCAGTGCCCTTACCTGATCTTTAGCGTTTATCATGAACGGTGAAAATCCATCATCGCTTTGGCAAGACTGGCGCTATCAGTGTTGAGCTCACCTGCTGTTAGCATCGCCTGCGCATTTGCAACACGTTCACCATCTATGTCAGGCATTTGATGCATCTGTTGCAGCGCTGAGGCGAGTGATTGCCCGTCAGAGTGCGGCGTTACAGAAGATGTGCTTTTTGCCTTAAAACTAAAGGAAAACTCATTGGCGTTTTTGTTTGTGGCAGGAGCTGGTAAATTTTGACTGATTTTCATATTATTTTGGCCTCCCGGGCAGTATAAGATGGAGTTAGCAGGGTACATTAAATAATAACGATACAATAATCGCCAGGCTTAAACTGAATTGACAAATTTATTCAATCGTTAGCATTCTTACTACAGCGGGCCCCTCCACTTCAGCAGAAACTATCTTCTGACTGCTGATATTACGTACTTTAATGATGTCTCCCTTGCGTCCTTTCTTCATTGCTTCCCCTAGCATGCGGGCTTCAACACCACCTTCTCCGGCAATCATCAGTACTCTCTGGCCACGCGTAACCAGCAAGGGCTGCTCAAGATTAGCTGGGGTTATGACTTGTGCCGCTCGCATCCGGCGTTTGACGGTTTTTCCTACTGCTTCATCGGCAGAGGTGATGAAGCCATCCCGCAACGTAACAATGTTTCTTTTTTTCATTTCCACGTCGCTGGCAGCCAGTTTTCTGCCGCGTTCAAACATGGTTTTAGCGACCAGAACTGGCATGTAAATGTCAGGTTTAACGGTAACTGCCACCTCCCAGGGAGTGTTACTTTCACAGCGAATCTCATATCGCAGCCGGGCTAAGTCCTGCTTTGCCCCGGCGGGGCGGGAGGTAATAAGCGGCTTGCTACAGAGGCTCAGATGCACGCCATCATTGGGGATATACACATTCAGTTTGCTGATATAGTCCTGCCATTTTTTCTGCCCGGCAATAGTCCGTATATCCGCCGTCGCGGTGGCAACGGCCTGATTATAAATCTGCATACGCGTGGTTGGTGGCTTAGCGGTCGTTGTTTTGGCCAGACTTGCCTGATTGAGGACGGGCAGCAATAAAAGCAGGAAAAAAAGTTTCCTTTTTAACGACGGCTGGTTTTTCATTTTTACCTCAAAATCAACATGTTAAATTATGGCATGCTTATTGCATATATCATCTGAGGGCGGATTAACCTTATGAGGTAGCAATAAATGGGAATCAGTTTTGATAGAGCGTTAGGTGTACATCCTGCGGCGTTGCAACTCCGGCTTTCGCGGGCTGAGTTGCTGTCAGCAAATCTGGCAAATGTTGATACACCTAATTTCCAGGCTAAAGATATTGATTTTTTCCTGGAAATGCAACGTCTGACGGGAGCTGGCGGATTCACACAAGGCAATCCGCAGATCAAATACCGAGTTCCAGCACAACCATCGGTAGATGGCAACACCGTGGCATTGAACGTAGAACAGGCGGAGTTTTCGAAGAACGCACTTGATTATCAGACCAGTTTACATTTCCTCAATGCCAAATTTATCGGGTTGAAGAGTGCTATAGAAGGAAAGTAAATCGTGTCATTTAACAATATTTATCAAATTGCTGGTTCAGGGATGAATGCGCAGATCATCAGGCTCAATACGATTGCCAGTAACCTGGCGAATGCCGAATCGCCAGCCGCCAGTGCTGAGCTGGCTTACAAGGCGCGCCGGCCAGTTTTTGCTGAGGTATATCAGGCCAATCATCTGATGAATAATCGCGCAATGGCCGGTGCTAGGGTTCAGGTGCTCGATGTAGTAGAAGCGGGGGGTACAGTACAGCGGTATGAACCGGGAAATCCATTGGCAAACGCCAACGGTTACGTTTTTTATCCTGATATCAACACGGTAGAGGAGACGGCGGATATGATGTCGGCATCACGAAATTTCGAGACGAATGTAGAAGTTCTCAACAGTATCAAAAGCATGCAGCAGAGTTTGCTTAAGTTAGGAGAGGCCTGATGAGCGTTAGCAGTGTACAGCGTAATGTGAACCAGCAGGATGATCAAAATTCGAATAATGTCCCGAATAACAACGGCAATGATATGAACAATATGTTCCTAAAGTTGCTGGTAGCACAGATTCAGAATCAGGATCCTACCAACCCTACAGACAGTAGCCAGTATATCAATCAAATGGCTCAGCTGAATCAGGCACAATCCCTGAATAACCTTAGTGGTCAGATGCTCTGGATGCAAAAAGTGGTAGGTGATATGCAGCTGTTTAGCCTCTCCAACATGGTAGGTAAGCAGGTTTATATTGAGAGCAATGAAATTACTTTGCAGGATAAACAATCGGTTGATGGACGGATATATCTCAAAAATCCTGCTGGTAAAGTTACGCTTCATATTAAAGATGAAACGGGCAAGACGGTGGATGTAGAGCTGGGTAAACATGAGGCTGGTGATGTGCCGTTCAATCTGGATCCTGAAGAGCTGAAAAAAAAGGGTCTCACGCCGGGTAAATGCACTGTCAGCGTAACGACTGACACCAAAGAAAAAGAAGTTGTCGTTGAGTTTGCTGGCATCGTTAGTAACGTGCGTGTTGATCCGAAAACAAAGATAGCGATGCTTTCGATTCCGGGGCTGGGCGAATTTGCGTATGACAAGATACGTCAGTTCGGCGATAAAAATTCTCCTACTAATAATGTGAAGAACAGCAATTATTTTTACTCACCCCAGACATCCGGCATAGTTTAACTAATTTTAGAGGATAATTTATGAGTTTTGACATCGCTATCACCGGGCTAAATGCATTCACAAAACAGCTTAGTGGTATTAGCAACAATATCGCCAACACAGGCACAGCGGGCTATAAATCCATGCGTACTGAGTTCCAGTCACTTTATGGCGGTGGGCAGCCTTTAGGTGTGGGTATTTCACGGGTTTCCCAGAGTATGGGTCTTACCGGCACTTTAACGGACAGTGCAAGAAATCTTGACCTCGCTATCAATGGTGGTGGTTTGTTCGTACTTAAGGGCAATGATGGCAGGAACTGTTACTCTCGTGCAGGCTATTTTGAATGCGATAAAGACGGATATATAGTTAACAATCTGAACAATCGTCTTCAGGGTTACCCGGTCAACGCTGCAGGGGAGCTGCAAACTGGCGTGGTCGGCGATCTGAAAATGGGCACTGGCAATCTTCCGGCTAAAGCCACAAGTAAGCTGGAGCTGACCGCCAATCTTGATGCCAGAGCAAAGACTATCACCAAAACCCCTTTCAATCCTGAAGACAAAGATACTTATAACAACACCAGCACGACCAAAGTCTACGATTCACTAGGGGTTGAGCACTCTATGACGCAGTGCTTTGTCAAAACTGGGGCGGGTACCTGGGAGGCTCATTACTATGTTGATGGTAAGCCGGCATCGCAGCCAACTACACCTGCAAAGATAACATTTGATAACAATGGCGTGATGACCGCCCCAACAGGTCCGGTCAGTATCCAGTTTACCCCAGACGGTGCAGCCCCTCTTACGGTTAATGTTGATTATACCGGGACGACTCAGTTTGGTTCGGATTTCAACGTTTCTAAAAATAATCCCGATGGTTACACCACGGGCGTTAGAACCGGGGAAGAGATTGACCAGGACGGTAAAATCCATGCCACTTATTCTAATGGTCAGCGGGCTTTGCAGGGGCAGGTAGTCCTGGCGGGTTTCAGCAACCTCGACGGGCTGGAGTCAACTAATGGTACCGCATGGTATGAAACATCGTCATCGGGTCAGCCGATTATCGGTGAGCCCAAGAGTGGTTTGAATGGCGATATTAAATCGAAACATATCGAGGGCTCCAATGTTGATATGGCCAGTGAGCTGGTTGGGCTGATGTCTGCACAGCGTAATTATCAGGCTAACACTAAAGTTATCTCGACTAACGATCAGATGATGACAGCCCTGTTCCAGGCGGTTTAATTATGGATCGTCTTATTTATACTGCGGTGAGTGGGGCTAATCGCAGCCTGACTCAGCAGATGATCCATGCCAACAACCTGTCTAATGCCAGTACGGAAGGATTTCGTGCAGACCTGGAGCAGGCAAACAGCCAGCAGGTACTGGGCTATGGCTATGCCAGCCGTTTTCAGGTGAGAAGCTTTAATGGCGGTGTCGATATGACACATGGCTCCCTGCAAAATACTGGTCGGGAGCTGGATGTTGCGATTCAGGGCAATGGTTTATTTGCTGTACGCCAGGGGGGGCGTGAAGCGTATACCCGCAACGGGCATATGGAGATTGATGACGCAGGTAATCTCACCATCAACCAGAATCCGGTACTGGGTATCAATGGACCTGTGCAGTTACCCCCGTTTTCGAGTGTTTCCATAGGTCAGGATGGCACCATCACTGTTGTGCCAGAGAATGGAGATGTGAAAGCGGCGTTTGATGTGGAACGAATCAAACTGGTTGATATCCCAGCCGCCCGGTTGACTAAGAACGCCGATGGACTGCTGGTGACTAATCAGGCCGCTAATCCGCGCAGTGAAAATGTCAGCGTTGTTAGCGCGCATCTGGAATCCAGTAACGTTTCAGCAGTCAATGAGATGGTGGAAACCGTCTCACTGAGCCGGCAGTTTGAAGCACAGATTAAAATGATGAAAGTGGCAGAGTCACTGGCGAATGCTGGTAACCGTCTGATCCGTGGAAGTTAAGAGGAAATATTATGAATCCCGCTCTATGGGTAAGTAAAACAGGGCTGGCGGCACAGGATGCCAAAATGGCCGCTATCTCCAACAACCTTGCCAATGTTGCTACGCCAGCTTTCAAACGCGATCGTGTGGCGTTCGAAGATCTGTTCTACCAGACTCCGCGTGCACCGGGTGCAATGCTTGATCAAAACAACGTTGCACCAACTGGTGTTCAGTTTGGCAGTGGCGTAAAAATTCTCGGGACGCAGAAACAGTTTACTCAGGGAAGCGTACAGGTTACTGGCGGACAGCTCGATGTTGCCATTCAAGGCCAGGGTTTTTTCCAGGTAGAAACAACGTCGGGGGATATCGCTTATACCCGCAGCGGTAATTTTGCTACTAATGCAGATGGTGTAATGGTGACTGCTGACGGATTACCGCTGATACCGCAAATTGAGTTTCCGGAAAACACTAAAAAAATCACCATCGGTAAAGATGGTACGGTAACCGCCACTGTGGGGGGGGAAGCTGATCCGGTAGAACTGGGGCAGATAACGCTGGTGAACTTTGTTAATCCGGGTGGTCTGGAAGCGCTGGGAGGTAATCTTTACCGTGAAACGGCTGCCAGTGGAGAAGCAACTGAAGGGGTGCCGGGTGAAGATGCGTATGGCACTTTGCAGCAGGCTTCACTGGAGGGATCAAACGTGCAGGTGGTTGAAGAGATGGTTGAGATGATCACCGTGCAACGTGCCTATGAAATGAATGCCAAGATGATTTCAGCGGCAGACGATATGCTTAAATTCCTGAATCAGCAAGTGTAATTTTCCGGGCGGAAGTAATTCTTCCGCCCAATAACTTAACGCGATGATCAAGATGATAAAACCGACTCTGAACGCGCTGTTCATGCTGGCAGTGCTTACACTGGGCGGCTGCGTGTACCCAGGACCAAAAGAAAATGATGCCGCTTATGCTCCCCCAGAGGAAGATGACTATGTAAAACCTCGGGTCAGCGGTGGTGGATTATACCAGCAAAGTTACAACTGGGGACTGATGCAGGACAGACGAGCCTATCGTGTGGGCGACATTCTGACCGTCCAGCTGGAAGAGTCTACTCAGTCAAGTAAACAGGCCAAAACCCGCTTTGGTAAAAAGAGTGACACTGAAGCAGGTGTAAAGTCTTTGTTTGGACTTAATACTAAAAATCTAAACGCCAGTGTCAGTGCAGATCGCGATTTTAATGGTGGAGCCAACTCGTCACAACAGAACATGCTACGAGGATCAATTACCGTATCCGTTCATAAGGTAATGTCTAATGGCGTACTAGTGGTGCGTGGTGAAAAATGGCTCACTTTAAACCAGGGCGATGAATACATACGAGTGAGCGGACTGGTTCGGGTTGAGGATATACAGCGCGATAACACGATCTCATCGCAACGGATCGGCAATGCGCGTATCTCATATTCTGGACGGGGTGCGCTCAGTGATGCCAATTCGGCGGGGTGGCTAACGCGACTGTTTAACCATCCGTTCTTCCCAATCTGAGGTCATTTAAGATGTTATTTCGCTCAATGCGTGTGGTGCTGATTGCTGTAGTGATGCTGGTTCCTCCGCCACTCATGGCCCAGCCACTTAACTCCCTTGTAGATGTTCAGGGGGTGCGTGGTAACCAGCTTACTGGATACAGCCTGGTTGTCGGGCTGGATGGTTCCGGCGATCGTAATCAGGTCAAATTCACTAATCAGTCTCTGACCAATATGCTTCGCCAGTACGGAGTTCAGCTGCCCGCCAAAATCGATCCGAAGGTAAAAAATGTTGCAGCGGTAGCGTTGAGTGCCACACTACCGCCCATGTATGCACGTGGGCAGACTATCGATGTCACTGTCTCTTCGATGGGTGATGCTAAAAGTTTGCGCGGCGGAACATTGCTGCTGGCTCCGCTGCGGGGTGCGGATGGTGAAGTTTACGCCCTGGCGCAGGGTAATGTGATTGTGGGGGGTATTAAGGCACAAGGCGCGAGCGGTTCCAGTGTGACAGTTAACACGCCCACAGTGGGGTTAATTCCAAACGGTGCGACTGTTGAACGTGAAATCCCAAGCGACTTTCAGGATAACAGTGATGTGATGCTCAACCTCAAACGCCCTAGTTTTAAAACGGCCAATACTATCGCCAGTGTGCTTAATAGTACTTTTGGTAAAAATACGGCCTCGGCGGTAAGTGCTACCAATGTTAGTGTTCGGGCCCCTGAAAATCCCTCTGCACGCGTGACTTTTATGGCAAAGCTGGAAGATATACAGATAACTGCGGCTCCACAACCGGCACGTGTCGTTTTCAATGCCAGAACAGGAACAGTAGTTATGGGAGAAGGGATTGTAGTGCGTCCGGCGGCAGTATCCCATGGTAATTTGACCGTGACTATTCGCGAGAGATCGAATGTGAGTCAGCCGGGTGCATTTAGCAACGGTAATACCGCTGTTACGCCACGAAGTGATATTAACGTCAGACCCGGCAAAGGACAGATGGTAACGGTTCCGGCAGGAACCAGCTTGGGCAGCATTGTTAACACAATCAACAGTCTTGGTGCTTCTCCCGATGATACGATGTCAATTTTGCAGGCATTACATGAAGCCGGCGCTCTGGATGCAGAGCTGGTAGTGATATAAGGAACACAACAAATGATAGATTCTGTCAGGTCGAACGTAACAATCTCGGATGGGGATTTTCTGGGAAGAACTAAGCCTAAAAATCTGAGTCAGGCAGCAGAACAGTTTGAAGCGATGTTTTTGCGCTCGTGGTTAAAAGGGATGCGCAAAACGGCAGATATTTTTGCAACGGAGGACGGCATGTTTAGCAGTCGTGAAGCCCGCACTGTGCGAGATTTCTATGATGAAGAGCTGGCCTCACACTTAGCCAGTCAGCGCCAGACGGGAATCGCTGCGTTGCTTATCAAACAACTATCAGCATCGGGCAGTGATCAATCACCTGATGCTTGATTTCACTGGTAGTTGTGTCGTTCTGAAACAGCAGCAGATAGTAAATGTGAGAGTGAGAATATGAATTTATTCAATATAGCATACAGCGGCCTTCAGGCTGCCAGAACGGGGCTGAATATAACGGCGAACAACATCTCTAATGTTCGTACCCCTGGCTATAGCCGTCAGAGAATGCTCCAGTATGCGATCGCACCCGGTAATTTCCAAGGGCGATTGTCAAGCGGTGATGGGGTAGGGATTTCGGGGATACAACGTATCGCTGATCAGTATCGGATAGGGCAGGTTTGGTCATCTACAACTGGTTTAGGCTATCACGAACAGGGACAATTATATTTTGATGGTCTTGAAACCAAAATCAGTTCGGATTCATCAGGTCTTCGCAGCGGATTTGATAATTTTTTCAATGCGTTAAAAAGCGCATCTGAAAAACCCGATGAAAAAACCGGGCGCGGTAAAATACTGGATGAGGCGAAATCACTGGCCACGCGAATCAACGGATTGCAAAAATATATTCAGACGCAGAAATCGGACATTCGTAAGCAACAACAAGAAATGGCCGGTACGATTAATTCTCTGAACAAGAATATTGCTCAATACAACGTAAAGATCCGTGAAGCTGAGGCCAGAGGCGACGATACCAGTGCACTGCGTGACGGCCGTGATGAACAGGTAAAATCGCTCAGTGAATTGGTAGACGTACGGGTAAATGAAAATGCAAAAGGTGAATATGACGTTACTTTGCCAGATGGACATCCTTTAGTCAGCGGCAGTGACTCCAGCGAGCTGAAGATGCGTGCTGGGGCGGGTGGCGAGTTTAGCATGGTCGTTAAATTTTTGGGTACTGAGTCCCAGGTTGACATGTCCTGCGGAGGCAAGCTGGGCGCGCTCTATGACTATCAGAAAGAGACCCTGAAGCCAGTTGAAGATAAATTACCAGGCATTGTTGAAACGTTCACAAAAGCTATCAATGATCAATTGGGAAAAGGTTTTGATCTTAACGGTGCTCCCGGTAAACCGCTGTTTACATTTGACCTCGACAATCCGCAAGGGATGCTGAAAGTTAACGATTTGCAAGCGGATGATCTGGCGTTCTCATCAGAATCAGGTGTCAAAGGCAATAATAAAAATTTGCTGGAACTGATAAAAATTAAAACAGCAACATTTGATATACCAAATTCCGGAAAAACCAGCTTGGATGATGCCAGTAATTCACTCATCAATCATGTTGCCACTAAAAGCCGTCAAAATCAGGAAGATTTAAAATCGGCTGCTGATCTGGCTCAGTCAGCTCAGGACAGCCGCGACAGTTATAGCGGCGTTGATTATGACCAGGAGTATGTCAATATGAACGATTATACCCAGGCTTATCAGGCCAATTCAAAAGTGATAGCGACAGGGAATGAGATCTTTAACAGTCTGTTATCGCTATTTTAGTGGAGGTTAGTATGATACGTACAACAAGTTCTGGCTTCTCTTCAGCCTTTCTTTTTAGTATTGGCCGGAATAATTCCCGTGTAAGTCAGTTGATGGAACAGATATCCCAGCAAAAAAGGATCATCAGACCATCAGATGATCCCTTAGCCAGCGCACAAGTCTCACGTCTGCGTAGCCGACAGAATACACTGGGTCAGTACCAGGATAATATTAAGAGTCTGCAAGGCAATTTAAATACGCAGGAGACTACTACTGGTTCCGTAGAACAGGAGCTGCTGAGTATTCTGGATAAATTACGTGAAGCGGCTAACAGCTACCACGGTCAGAAAGATATGAATAGTTATGCAGCGGACATCAGTTCTTCCATAAAAACAGTAGTGGATTTCGTGAATAGTAAAGATGACAGTGGCCGCTATCAGTTTAGTGGAACGCTGACTGATAAGAAACCGCTCGAAAAGGATGGAAGCGGTAACTGGGTATTCAAGGGGAATCACGAAAAGACCCAAGCCATGATTAGCGATAATGTCATGATGGATGTCAACATCGACCTCACGTCAGTTTTTGGTAATGACCTGTCTGCTCTTAATAATCTTCAGAAGTTGGTTACCAAAATGGAAGATCCTAATGGAGTTCCAGAGGATTACCTGAAAGATTTTACGAGTGTGATAGGAGATATCGAAAAAGCACACTCTGCCACAGGTACAATGTTCAACGAGCTTGGCAGCAGGCAGAATAATATCAAGCTGGTGCAGGATAGTCATAGTGATCATGATATGATTAATCAAAACATGATTGGCGACCTGGAAGGTCTTGATCTGCCTGGATCCATGATGGAGCTAGAACAATATAAGATGGCTATGATGGCGTCCTATCAAAGCTACAATAAGATTGCTAATTTATCTTTATTCAGTCAGGGATAAGAGGCAATGTCACGTACCGGGAATCGTCTTTCAAATATATCATCCAGCAGTGTTCAATATGGGGTGATTAACCGCCAGCCAGCGGTGAACAGAGTCGTTGATCGGACAGGTCGCACTTCAGCATCATTTCCCGATTCGCCGCTGATAACGGTTAAGCCGCTTCGTTATAATACCCATCTTAACCGGCAAATTACCCGTATACAAATGGCTGAGGGCTTTCTTAACCAGGTTGAAGACAGTGTTATCAATCTCAAGTATGCTATCAGCCATCGCAGCGGGCAGTCGGAAATAAATACCCATGCGGATGTTCTCGATCGATTGCTGAGTGCACGTCGTAAGTATTCAGCAGGTACCGTAGATCGTCAGTTGCGGGTGAGTGTGGATGACGAAGCGCGGGTCAGATTTCAACTTGATGATTATTTGAAGATACTTAGTGATCCTCGTCCGGAAGTTCTGACATTCTCTTTGGCGGGTGCTAAACGGGAGATCAGTGCGGTTGTGTTGCCTGCTGACAATACGGTGAACAATAACCTGCTACGACTTAACCGTGGGCTAGGCAGGTGGGGCATATCTGCCACGCTACAGCAGCATGAAGTACAGTTTGAAGTAAGCGAACGTAACTGGGAACGAGTTAGTCAGCAGCTCAGCATTAAGGGCGAGGGTGAGCGTTTCCCTGCCGGGCTTTTTTACCCGGTAAAACCACAAGCTGAGCCTGCGCTTGAAGATCACATTCAGCAGTTTAAGCGCTTTCCGTCGCGGGGGAGTAAATTATTACCCCAGTTAGAAATGGCATTAAATAATCTGACATCACAACGCAGGGTTATTTTTCAAAAACGTAGCCGTATTGACGAGCGCATTGCCAGTATGGCGACTTTTGATAATGATCAGGCGGTTAAAGATAGTGTAAAAATGATGGCCAGGTTGTTACGTGGTGGGTCATTTTCTCATATAAATCAGGCACTACAGGCTCAGGCTAATGTTCCTGTTTCACGCGTGCGTAATGTACTTAGTTATGCAGACCAGAATCTGATATAAGCAGAATAATCACATATCGGGGCGGCAGATATTATTTTTCTGTCGCTATTTTTGTGCTGTCTGTAATTTGAGAATGGGTCCTGAAGAGGGGATTCTGTTTTTAAATGCCATCCTCATCCCAAATTGTTAACAAGGCAGGGCAGCGTCATATTTATATATAGTAGTAACGCTTATATATTCTTATACTGAACAAAAAGAACAGATATTAATTTTCCGTATTAATGAGCAGAGAGCTATCTTTTTTTAAAACCGTTAGATCATAATAAACTACATGAGATATATGCCTTACATTAGATGGTTCTTTAGCAAAAAAGGGCTTACCGAACAGCTCGATTACTAGTAGTAATCCAGCAAGCACCATTAAACTAAGTGTGGCAATTTTCCATTTCATTTATGCTTTTCTCTATCTGGTCATATAAAAACTGGTTTAATCTTGAGCTACTGCTTTGCCAGTTTGAAATATTAATGACAAGGTCATTTGTAACGCATGGACTTTTTAATTTAACATTAAGAATGATATTTCTATTTTCTGCAAAGTAATAGATCTTTATTTTAACAGAATGTGCTACTGCTTGTTTATTAAGCCGGAGCAGTGCGGGTTCAATAAGATCACTCAAATCTCGTGGCGGGTCGAACGCACCTGTCAGATGATGCTGAAGTTTAAACAACTGGATGTGGCTCCATTTGTTTTTATATTGTTCAACATATCTGGGTTGATCATTATCGATGGTGGGCAATAGTAATGCTATGAGTAAGGTTACAATCAATAATTGTAAAAAGAAAAGATAACGCCAGACGGAATTTTTTACCTGAAAAGATTTAAAACTGCTGAGCATTTCATGAGCTTGTGAGGCCAAAGAAGGGCTATTAGAAAGAGGGGCTAGGTTATTTATAACTGGCGACTCAATAGTGGAGAGTCCCCCTGCTACAGAATTATCCGTCAGTACCTCGGTTTGTGGCCGGATGAGCCTCTGGATGAGCCTCTGACAGTAGCGTTCGTCGAGAATATAGCCTTTGCGGGGAATAGTACGAATTACCATCTGCTGTTTGCCATTATCGTCGAGTGCGGCACGCAGAGCATGGATTGCGTTAGGCAGACTATTATTGCCAATTACCCGCCGTTCCCAGACCAGCGTGTTCAGTGCGTCGCGTGAGAGAATTTTGCCGGAATTTTCGGCAAGTACTTTCAGCAGCCGTAGTTGGTACTCACCCAGTCGACGCTGTTCACCACTTTTTAGATGGATAAGTGATGAACTATTATCATCCAGTAACCAATTGTTGATGGCGTATTTGAAATTCATATTCCAGGTATCCTGCCCGATTTGGTAACATGGCATGTTTTTCACAGGCCCGGCTCACCGGACTCACCGGAATTGTAAAATTTGCTTTTTTGCGAGCAGGCCTGTACCCGGCATTTACACACCCCTGACACTACAGTTTCAATGCGCTCGCTTTTTTAAGACCGCATCAGCAGATTTTTTGTACAGCAGATGGCTGACAATGCATACCTAGAATTCTTCCCCTGGTGTCTTTATACGGATTCGCATTAACATTTCAAGCTTTAAGTTACTCATAGCTTACATAATTCTGGATCTTTTTGATCCAGGCGATACTTATACAGCAGATTGTTAAAATATTCATCACTTAATGTTAATTTCTAGTTAATTCTGTATAACTGTTTAGACTATGGTTTGTTTTTTTATCATAAAATGTTATTTGATTTGATTTTTTTATTGAAAAATTTGTATCGGGTTTCAATTTAGTTCAATTTAGTTCAATTTATTAGGAAAATTGTAAGGTTATCGAAGCAAAACTAACTTAAAACATAAACTCTTAAGAAGTAATACTCAGGGGTCGTTTCTTACCTGTGGTCAGAGACAGACAGTCTTAAAAAGAAGGTTAATTTAATATCCACCACAGGAGAGAATCACTATGCTATCGATTTTTACAAATAAGTCTGCTATGGCTTCTATGAACGCGCTGAATCGTGCTAACAACTCTATGGGTGTTGCCATGGAGCGCCTGGGAACTGGTAAAAGGATTAACAGAGCGGCAGACGATGCGGCTGGCCTGCAGATTGCTACCCGTTTACAAGGGCAGTTTAACGGTATGGCTACAGCGACTCAGAACATTGCACAGTCTAAAGGACTGCTGAGCACCGCCGAGGGCGCTTTCGAAGAAGTTAACAACATTCTGTTCCGTATGAAAGATCTGGCCACTCAGGCGGCGGATGACACAAACGGTCAGGAAGAGCGTAAATCAATGCAGAGTGAGTTCAGTGAGCTGAATAAAGAGCTCAACAACATCATGTCTAATACCTCTTACGGTTCAGAAAAACTGCTGCGGTCAATTTCCGGCACTGCTGTTTCCGGTAAACTGTCGAAAGAACTACAGTTCCAGATTGGTGCCAGCAAGGAAGAAGTCCTGAAAGTTAATATGAGCACTCAACTAAATGATGTTGCTGATAAGCTAAATGCTTTAACTGCCGCAGGAATTTCAGGCAGTGCTCAGGCAGCTAATGGCATGCTGGACAAAGTTAATGCTTCTCTGGATTCAGTGGGTACAATGCGTGCCGCTTTGGGTGCTACGGTTAACCGTCTTGACCACACCAACAACAACCTGGCCAACATGAAAGACAACACTGATGCTAATATCGGTACAATCCGTGATGCTGATGTTGCCGCCGAAAACCTGAAGATGATGCGTCAGTCGATGCTGTTCCAGGGTAGCCAGGCTATGTTGCTCCAGTCAAACCAGCAGGCCCAGGGACTGCTGCAGTTCATGAAGTGATAACAAGCAGTAATCAGTTCAAATTGCAGTTTAAACACCGCTGTTACAGCGGTGTTTTTTTTGGCTGTGTAGCACCAAACTCAGTCAGCTATTATTCAGGGGAGTATTTTTTCAGCTGAACGCACTTGGGTAATTTCTGCATTAAATCACCAGCAAATGCGACAGATGACCATGCCTGTTATTTTCCAAAAAATTACAAAAATTTAAATGGAACTAACAATCTGTGATGATGTTTTTATTCTATCAAAGCATTCTCTTTGCAATTACTGCGGGGCATGTGAATGCTTTTAATAAGCTTTATCAGGCCTAAATTAATGAGAAAAATAGCTGATATTTTTTAGGATAAAATTTAGATATATTAAGTAAATATTGATTATAAATTAGTGATTTTAATTATAACTTTTTATATATTTTTTTTATGAAATTTATTCTG